>Ga0302046_10000491_pt1 | contig 39816 bp, 35 predicted proteins | sample RVTome_11_FD_200261 | JGI IMG/M metagenome (GOLD analysis project Ga0302046, IMG submission 200261) | Soil microbial communities from uranium-contaminated site in the Upper Colorado River Basin, Wyoming, United States - RVT147D111 (version 2) ...
CCCGCACCCAATAGTCAATTAGTCAGGTCTGACCCCTCGCTCGAAGAGGCGGTAGGTTTTGTAAGGATGGCCGCCGAAGGCTTCGATCACCCGTCGGCTGCGGTGATTGCCTTCCAGCACCCAGGAAGCCTCACAGGCGCGCAACCCGAGCTTGGCTGCGGCTTGGAGGCCGTTGGCCAGGAGGGTGGACTCCACTCCGCGCCGACGGTAGGCGGATCGCACGCCCAGTACCAACACACGCGCCATGTCGGGCGTTTTCCATCCGAACAGGTAGGGCAGGAACCCGAGCAGACGCGGCGTCAGCAGGCGGCCGCGCAGGGGTTGGAGCGGCTGGTTGAAATCAGGCACGGCCAGGAGAAAACCCACCGGCTCGCGTGCGGTCTCCGCAATCCACACCAGACCTTCCACCAGAAGGGGCTTGAGTCGATTCGCCATGAACCCGATCTCCGATTCGGTCATGGGTACGAATCCCCAGTTCTCCTCCCAGGCCTCGTTGTAAAGGCGCCGGATTTTTTCCAGGTCCTGACGGAACGTTCGGCGGCGCAACGGGCGCACTGTGATGTCGGGATGGCGCTGGCGGAAGCGTTCCTGGATGCGGTGGAGCCGATCCAGCGGGCTCTGGTCCAGGTCGATGCGGTAGGCCAGCAGATTCATCACGCCCCGCCACCCGGCTTGCGTGAGCAGGGATTCATAATAGGGCGGATTGTAGGGCATCATGAACACCGGCCTTGTATCGAATCCATCCACCAGCAATCCGCACTCGTCGTTGGTCGAGGGATTCATCGGCCCCAGTAGGCGGCGAAAGCCCTGTTGCCGGGCCCAGGCGGAAACGGTCTGGAACAGGCGTCCGCTCACCTCCGTGTCGTTCTCCGATTCAAAAAACCCGAAGAATGCCGTCCTCGGATCCTGTCGTGCTTGAAAGAGCCGGTCCGCGATCCCGGCGATGCGCCCGACCTCGCGACCATTGCGCCGCGCCACCCAGAGTTGCATGGAGGCGTGGGCGAAAAATGGGTTGGCCGTGCCCAATGACTTTCTTTGGTCCTGCGCGAGCGGCGCGACCCAGTATGGCGATTCCCGGTAAATTTGGTGAGCCACCGCCAGGAAACGCCCGATGCCCCGGGCATCGCGGGCCAGTGGGAGGATATCAACGCTCGAGGCCATGATCAGACCACACCATGCTGCGCGCAGGATCCATGACGAGGTGCGCCTGTCATAGGCGGGCCGGTCGGGGTTGGCGAGACTAATTGACGAGACTCTTTTCGTGAAGGGACGAGGGAGGTGGGGGCTGCCTCAACGCACCATGCGGTGACATCCACCGTGAGACCCGATCATGCCCTGCGACGCATTGCACGGGAGTTAGTCAGGCCGGGACACCGAGAACGGGGTGCCAATGGCGGCGAAGTCATCCCCGCCCAGTCGGGCCAGTGGGTTAAGCCCCGCGGCGGAGAGAGTCATGGAGCCGTCGTTGTCCTGGCCAACGAGCACGTGCTCGACGAAGGCGTGTGTGATGCGCCCGAGGATCAAGCCCTGGGGACCTTCTCCAACCTCCACGATCTGGTGGCGCTGGCAAAGCATCGCGATCTTTGCGGGCGCGATTCGCGGCAAAGGCCAGCCGAAGGGATGGGTGAGGGGAACATGATTTGCGTCCACCTCGGACTCGCCAAAAGCAAGGGAAGCCGCGGTCTGGCTGAGGAGGCCGGCCATGTCGGCGCCGGCGATGTGCACCACGAAATGGCTGCGGTCCTCGATGTTCCGCCATGTGTCCTTCTTGGAGCCGTCACGCTTTTTTCCAATGGAGATGGAAAGCGTGGCTGGACGGCTGGTCACGCCGTTGAAGAAGGAGAAGGGGGCGAGGTTGTAGTTGCCGGTTCCGTTGTCGGACAGGACCCAGGCCACCGGACGGGGAATGATGGCCTGCACCATGAAACCATAGACTTCGCGGGGATGCATTGATTGGAGATCAAGTTCCATGCCTGGAGCATAGGGGCTCAAGAGGATGGGCGGAATGATTTCCTGTAGGGTTGGCTTGGGTTGGCTTGACTCAACCCGCGCTTTGGGAGGTCGCCCATGCCGGAGGGCCTCTCGTCGGGGTCTCCCGGCATTCCAACGCTCACATGAAGCCTGCCGAGCGTGTTTTGGTTGGCTCTCCTGTTGAGAGATTTGAAAGAGTACGCCGGGAGGGACTCGAACCCCCAACCACCTGATCCGAAGTCAGGTGCTCTATCCAATTGAGCTACCGACGCGTGCGATTGGCGGGGGAAAGCATGACGTTCCCCAAGACCGGAGGCAAAGGAAAAAGGGGCGGCGTTGGACTGCCGATGCCGCCTTGCCCGATTCCAGGTCAGGAGGCGTTTGATCAGCGGCTTCGCGATTGCCAGGTTGGGCGAGCCCGGTCATGCTGGCCTGCTCATGTCGCAACCATCATTGCCCACCGTGCTGCTCAAACCCGGCGATGCCGACCGTGTGGTCGCGGGGCACCCCTGGATCTACAAGGGCTCCATTCTCCGTGTGACGCGTCCGCCCGAGGACGGGGATGTGGTCCAGGTCAAGGACCACCGCCAGCGTTTCCTGGGCGTGGGATTCTTCAACAGCCGTTCCAAGATTCACGTGCGCCTGCTGAGTCGCGAACGCGCCGAATTGGATGAAGCCTTTTTCCGCGAACGCATGGCGGAAGCTTTGGCGCATCGCAAGCGATTCCTGCCCGGGGCGACGAGCTTTCGCCTGGTCAACGCGGAAGGTGATTTTCTCAGCGGCCTGATTGTCGATTGCTACGGTGACATCGCAGTGGTCCAGATCACAAGCCTGGGCATGGAGCAACGAAAGGCCGCCATCGTGCGTGCCTTGGCTCGCGTGGTCGCGCCGCGTGTGATCCTGGAACGCAGCGACACGCCTTCGCGCAAGATGGAGGGATTGGAGCCGAGGGTGGGTGTGCTGCAGGGGGAGGACCCGGGAGAGATGCGGGCCGTGTTGAACGGGCTGGACTTCGACCTGCCCAGCCTGGGTGGACACAAGACCGGGCTATATCTCGACCAGCAGGTGAACTATCGGGACGTCGCTGCCATCGCCGCCCAGGCCGGGGTGCAACAGGCCCTCGACGCCTTCTGCTTTCAAGGTGCCTTTGCCCTGCACCTGGCGCGCGCCGGTGTGCCGAGAGTGCTCGCCGTGGATCAATGCGAAGAGGCGGTTCGGCAAGCGCACGCCAACGCGGCGCGCAATGGACTTGGGGAAGCGACACAGTTCGAGGTGGCGAATGTGTTCGACTGGTTCAAGCAACGCACCGCACGTGGGCCGAGTGAGAAGCTGATCCAGCCTTTTGACATGATCGTCCTTGATCCTCCTTCCTTCACACGCAACAAGGCCTCCGTGCCCGACGCGCTAAGGGGTTACAAGGAGATTCACCTGCGCGCCCTCAAGCTGCTGCGCCGGGGCGGGTTGCTCGCCACCTTCTGCTGCTCGCATCACGTCGATGCCGTCTTGTTCGGCGAGGTGATACTCTCCGCCGCCTACGACGCACGTCGCACCTTGCGACGCATTGCCATCTACTCCCAGTCTCCCGATCATCCGGTGGTGCCTGCCATCCCGGAATCCGAGTATCTCAAAGGGTTTCTTTTCGAAGTGGCCAACTAAAGGGCTGCCCCGTTTGCGGCACGAAGCCCGAAGCGGTGCAGGGTGCCCGCAGGTGTGGGTTGGGGAGCGTCTTATACCGGGACTCCGCCCCTGTCTTGGTCCTGGGCATGTCCAGGAATCCACGGTGGAAATTGCCGAGACACTCGACAGGACAGTCGGCGTACTTTGCCGGTTTTCATTTGATCGATCGGGTTATGTGCCAGGGTTTGATGATCTGAAGAGGTTGGAATGGCGGGATGGTTGTTGGAGGAAGCCCGGGTTGGGAATCGACATTGCGGGACGGGTGGGAGGGGTTTTTGGCGAAATCGGCGGTGAACTTGGCGAGGGCAAGGTGGGGGAGGACGCAGATCAGGAGCGGTGGGTGGGAGGTTTCCGTGGCCGGGGAGGTTTTTCCCATCTCATTGAGGCTTTGGGTCATTGGCATTTGTTGTGCTCGACCGAGCCCTTGATATGGGCTTGCCATTCCTAAAAGCTCGCGAGAAACGCCGTGATCAGATCCTCTCCGTGGATCTGGGAGGGCGTACCACCAAGGCTGTTTATCTGGAGCGCAAGGGCGACCGGTTCCACCTGTCGAACTTCGCCATCGTGGACACGCCGGGATACGACCGCTCCGCCACGGCCCTCACGCCGGAGCAAATCACCGAACACCTCAAGGAGGTTGTCCGCCAGATTGGAGGACGCAGCAAGCATCTGACCTTGGGCATTGGCGGGCAGGATACGATCTTCCGCCAGGTGGACATGCCGCTTATGCCGCCGGACGACCTGAGGCAGATGCTGAGGTTCAACACGAAGAACTATCTGCAGCAGGACCTGAAGGATTACGTGTTTGACTGCGCCTTCCACATGTCTCCGAAAAAGGCGGCGGAGGCGGGTAGAGGCAAACTGGCCCCCGGCCACAAACAGAAGGCCGTGGTGGGAGGCGTGAAGCAAGCCTACCTCAACGGCCTCCAGGAAGCGATCAAGAACGCGGGCCTGCTGCCGGACCAGGTGGTGCCGAGTGTGCTGGGTCCGATCAACGCCTTTGAATTGGCCCTGCCCCAGGTCTATTCCTCCGAGGTCGTGGCCCTTGTGGACATCGGATTCAAGAACACGTCGGTGACCGTGCTGGATTGCGGGGACATCTGCCTCAACCGCATCGTGGCCCTGGGGGGCGACCGCCTCACGGCCGGCCTCGCCGAGACCATGGGAATCTCCTACGCCGAGGCGGAAAACATCAAGCAGGGCATGACCGAAGAGGTCCGGGACACGCTGGATCTGGTCATCAACCCACTCGGCCGCGAGCTTCGGGCTTCGATCGACTTCTTCGAGCATCACAACGACAAGTCGGTGACGGAGGTTTACGTGTCGGGCGGCACCGCCGCGAACGATACCATCCTCGAATTGCTGCAGGCTGAACTGATGGTGGCCTGCAAGCGATGGGATCCGACGCCGTTTTTCGACCTGCGCCTCTCGCCCGAGAAGCGCGGTGAGATGGAAGTCACCGCCTCCCAGCTGGCCACAGCCCTTGGTGTCGCGGCGGCGGGTTTTTGAGTTCCCCCATTTCAGAAGAGAGCCTATGCCAATCAGAATCAATCTTCTCGCCGAGGCCCAGGCGCTCGAGGATGAGCGCCGCAGGGATCCCGTGAAGCGGGCCTTCATCGGCTCGGTGGTGCTGGTCACCTCCGTGCTGCTTTGGAGCGCGCTTCTGCAGCTCAAGATCTGGGCCTTGAAATCCGACCTGGGAGGTTACCAGGCCAAGTGGGAATCCATTGACAAGGAATACCAGCTGGCCGTGCAAAGCCAGCGCGAGCTGATCCAGACCGAGCAGAAGCTCGCCTCCCTGGATGCGCTTCACACCAACCGATTCAACTGGGGCACAGCCCTCAATGCCCTCCAACAGACCATGAACGGCGTGGATCGCATCAACGTGGTCCGCCTCAAGGCCAACCAGAACTACCTGACTGAGGCGGGACGAGCCGCCATCACCAACGGCACGGATGTGATCCCGGCCCAGCCGGCCTCGGCGGTGGAGAAGATCAACATTTCCATCGAGGCCAAGGACTTCAGCAGCCCGCCCGGCAGCCAGGTCAACCTGTTCAAGAAGTCCATCATGGCGGTTCCCTATTTCAAGGATGGTCTGCAGAAGACCAACGGCGTTTTATTGACGAGTCTTTCCCCGCCTCAGGATGACGGCGAGTCGGGACAGCCTTTCGTCAAGTTCACCCTGCAGTGTCACTTTCCGGACAAGGTGCGTTGATCATGACCAAGAAATTGCCCAAGGAAAAGCGGGACCGACTGATCCTCGTCGTGGTCAGCACGGGAATTGCCATGGCGTTGATCTGGCAAGGACTGATCGGCTGGCAGAAGGGCCGGCTGCGGAGCATGGCCGACCAGAGATTGGACGAGGAGATCCGCGTCAACAACGCCCAGCGACTCGTGGCCTCGATCGACCAGATCAAGGCCGATCTCAAGTCCAAGTCCGGCGACCTGCGCCACCTTGAAACGGAAATGGCCTCCGGGGACATGTACAGTTGGATCATCACCAAGGTGAACCAGTTCAAGGTGGGCTATAACATCGACATTCCCCAATTCAGCCGGGAAGTGCCGACCGAAGTGGGGTTGCTGGCCGATTTCCCCTACAAGGCGGCTTTGTTCAACATCCGGGGCAAGGCCTTCTACCATGACCTGGGTCGCTTCATCGCCGACTTCGAGAACGCCTTTCCCTACGTTCGGGTTCAGAACCTTGAGTTGGAGCCGGCCGGCATGGCCAGCGCCGGCGCGGCCGCGGGCGGCAATGACCCTGAGAGGGATCATCCTGAGAAGCTCGCGTTTCGGATGGAGATCGTGACGTTGATCAACCCGAACGCCCCATAGGCTTTGTATGCAGACATTCGTTGATGCTTCCGTAATGGCGCCGCAGCGACGGCGATGGCGAGGCGCGCTGGCTTTCGTGGCCGGTGTGGGCCTCCTGATGGGGAACCCCGGGCAGGTCCGGGCTCAGGTTGCGGCGGCCAGCTTGCCGCCGTTGGACACAGAGACGGCGCTGGTGGTGGAAACGGTGCATGCCTCGATGTTTGTCAGCGATCCGACTTTTGGGAAGGACCCCTTTTTTCCCGGCTCCCAGCGCCGGACCACGCTGCCGACGCCCAGTCAGACCCAGGTGGTCACCAATGTGCCCCTGGAGACCTCCTCAGAAGAGCTGTTCCGCCTGCTTGAGATCAAGGGCATTTCGTTTCCCAGCTCCGGTCCACTGGTGCTGATCAACAAATACACGCTGGCCGAAGGCGAGGAACGCATGTTCAAGCTGGCTGGAAGGGCCTTTCCAGTCCGCTGCGTTTCCATCAAGGACCGGTCGGCTGTGTTGAGCATCCGCGGCCGCACCAAGGAATTCACCCTTCGCGACCGGCTGTGATCACTTTCCGAGCACAACAAAACCTAACTCAAACCAAGTCGAACAACACACAGCAAACCATCCACGCCTATGAAGATGAAACTGACTACCATTGTGGTCGCCCTGGCAGCCGCCCCCTGGGTTGGCTTTGCCCAGGAGTCGATCGAAGCGCCGCCAAGCGACCCTGATGTGGTCGCGCCGGCTCCCGCCGCGCCCGACCCTGCCCCGGTCTTTCCTGGTCAACAGGACTCCGAGGCCACTCCGGCTCCGCCTGACGGTGCAGCCCAGGAGGACCCGGTGTCTGAAGATCCAGCCGCCGCACCGGCCGAGCCGGCCGCCACGGATGAAGGCGCCGCCGAGGAGGAGCCCTTGAATCCCGGCGAGGAAGAGGTGCCGTTGATCGTCATTGACGACGTGCCCTTGACCGACGCGATCCGCAACCTGGCCCGCCAATCCGGACTGAATTTCCAGTTCGATCCGAGTGTGACGGCCACCAACCAGCCGAACATCAGCATTCGGTTCGAGAACGTGACACCGCATGAGGCGTTGACCGCGGTCCTGAAGAACCACGGCATGAAGCTCGAGACCGATCCCCGCACTCGCATCGCGCGTGTGACCTTCATGGACCCGGCTGAAGAGGAACCGCTGGTGGCCCAGATCATCCAACTGAAATATGCCGACCCCACCAACCTGACCCTGATTGTGAAGTCGACCCTGTCGCCGCGCAGCCAGGTCATGGCGGATCCGCGCACCAGTCAGCTCATCGTCACCACGACGGAGCGGGAATTGGACGCGCTCACCAACCTGATTGCCACGCTGGACCTGCCCACCCGGCAGGTGCTCATCGAGGCCAAGTTGATTGAGACCGCGCACAATCCCAGCACCATCAAGGGAATCAACTGGGCCGGCACCTTCCAGGCGCAGAACTTCTCCATCGGCAACAACGCGGATCGAAACCTTCCGGTGCCGGTTGGCAACGTGTTGTCTGATCCGAAGCTGCTCCTCAACTCGGCCGATGGATTCGTGCCGGGTGTGGCCTTCCTGAATGCCGACGGGGCCAGTGCCGTGTTCTCGTTCTTCAACCAGGACACGGAATCGGAAGTGATCGCCACCCCGCGGGCCGTGACGCTCGACAACCAGACGGCGAACCTGTCTGTGACCCGGGCGTTCCCGATCTTCCAGGTCACTCCCGGATCGGCGAACTCCCCGGCCGGCGCCACCATCACCTACACCAACCTGGGTACCATCCTGTTTGTCACTCCTCGCATCGCCGCGGATGACAACATCTCGATGCGCGTGGTGCCTGAGGTGTCGAACATCGACGGCAAGGATGAGCAGACCCTCAATGGTGAGGTCAACATCGCGAACATCTATGCCATCCGCCGCATGGAGGCGAACGTGATGATCCCCAGCGGGCAAACCATGGTTATGGGCGGCCTGCTGAGCGACAACTCCACGGTCCAGCGGACCAAGGTGCCCATCCTTGGAGACATTCCCGTGCTGGGCTGGTTCTTCCGTTCCAAGGGCAAGGAGCGAAACAAGGGCAACCTCCTCATCTTCGTCACCCCGACGATCGTCGAGGAGGAGGACTTCTATGTCAACTCCAGCGGCCGTGACTTCCTCAAGTCCCGCCCGAGCGAGAAGATCGACGCCCTGGACACGGCGTGGGACAGCGCCAAGCCGCACGACTGGACCAAGCCGGTTTATTGATTTGCTGAAACCGAGCGACCAAACGACACCCATCCGGCACTGGTTGATCTGAACACCCATTCCCCCTGGAAACGGTCATCACATGAATCGGGAACTCGAAACCAACCGGCCTGACGCCGACACGGTCCATGGTGCGAAGGAGGCGCAAGTCGCATCCGCCCGCCCCCTGGCCGGGCCCGGCCGGCTGCATCGGCTCCCGGGTGGCATGATCCTATGCCAGACATGGATGAACACAGGGGGGGATGGATCCCTCCAGACCATGCGGGCGGGTCGCCTCACGAGGCGGCCGGCCTCCTCAATCGGGATCGGACGGTGCCGGCTCCTGACACGACAGGTTTGAGAGGTTGGGTTGTTGGAATACTTGAAGCCGCCCGAACAGGGCGGCTTCTTTTTTTAGTTGATCGAGAGACGCTGCGTGATGCCGAACTTCTCGACCCGCTTCCGCAGAGTGGCGCGTGTGATGCCCAGGAGCCTGGCCGCCTGAACCTGGTTGCCCTTGGTTTCCGCCAGCGCCTGGATGATGAGTTCACGCTCCACGGCCGGGATGACCTTGAGGTCCTGGCAGGAACGCGCCCAGCGGAACAGGTGCTGGGCCAGGCTGGGAATGTCGGGAGTCTGACCGGATCCGGTAGCCTCCGAACCGCGCCCCTCGCCCGCCGCCGAACCCAAGGGAGGCGAGGCGATCACTTCATCGGGAAGGTCGCTGCGCAGGATGGCCTCGCCCTTGGACATCACCAATGCGCGCTGGATGGCGTTCTCCAACTCACGGACGTTGCCCGGCCAATGGTAGTTCTCGAGCGAGGCAATGGCATCCTTGGCAATGGAGCGTGGCGCCTGCTTGCGCTGCTGGCCGAACTTTTTTAGGAAATAGTTCACGAGCAGCCCGATGTCCTCGCGCCGATCCCTCAGGGACGGCATGTGGATGCGCACCACGTTCAAGCGATAAAAGAGATCCTCCCGGAACTGACGGCTGGCCACCGCCTCCTCCAGTGGCTTGTTGGTGGCCGCAATGATGCGGACATCCGCCTTGATGGACTGGTTGCCCCCCAGGCGTTCGAAGGTGCCGGACTGGAGCACGCGCAGAATCTTCGTCTGCGTGGCCGGCGTCATGTCGCCGATTTCATCGAGGAAGATCGTGCCACGGTTGCACTGTTCGAACTTGCCGATGCGCTGGGAATTGGCCCCCGTGAAGGCGCCCCGTTCGTGGCCGAACAACTCGCTTTCCAGCAGGGTTTCGGGAATGGCGGCGCAGTTGATGGCGAGGAAGGGCTGTTCGGATCGGGCGCTGTGGTGATAGATGGCGCGAGCCACCAGTTCTTTGCCGGTACCGCTCTCCCCGGTGATCAGGGCCGTGGCGTCGGAGGCGGCCACCTGGCCGATCAGCTTGAAGACCTCCTGCATGACATTGCTCCGGCCCACGATGCCAATGTCGTAGTCTTCGGACTCAAGTAACGGCTGGTAGGAGACCACCTGGCGCATGGCCCGGGCGGCTTCCAGCGCCCTCTGCACGACCTGCTTGAGCTTGGGAATGTCAAAGGGCTTGAGGAGATAGTCGAAGGCCCCCAGTTTCATGGCCTCGATGGCGGTCTGGGTCGTGCCAAAGGCCGTCATCATGAGCACCGGCATGCGGGCATGCTTCTCGCGCAATTGGCGAAGCGTCTCAAGCCCGTTCATGCCTTCCATCCTCACATCCATGATGATGAGGTCGGGGCGAAATTCAGCCACCAGTGCCAGGCCCTCCTCGCCGCTGGCCGCGGTGCGAATCGCCATGTCCGGCGAATCGAAGATCCTGCGGAAGGAATACTGCACGTCCTCCTCGTCATCTATGAGCAACAACCTATCCATCTGCTTTCAGGCAATCGTGTTTGCGGAGTTCAACATGACCGGACCTCTCAGGATTGCAAAGGTCTTTTTCATTCCTGCGCTCCCGGCACGGCCAGTTCCTTGTCATCCAGATGATGGCGCTGCTTGAGGCCGAGATAAACGGCTCCGCCCATGAGGCTCCAGAAGAGGCTGCCGGCAAAGGTCAGCAGCGAGAGGGAGAGGGCGGCCGTGGCGGGAACCCCCAGGGCCGGGGTGGCCAGGGTCAGAACGAACAAGTTCTCCCGCACGCCCAGGCCGCTGGGAGTGATCGGGATGGCCGACAGGCAGATGATCATGGGGACAATCGCCAGCATGGCCATGAACGGTACCGATTCGCCAAGCCCGCGGCTCAAGACCTGAACCTGCAGCACCGCCATGAAGTTGAGAGCCATCGACAGGCTCGTGGTTCGAACCAGGAATCCGGGTGTCTTGCCAAAGCGCCGGCACGAATCCAGCGAGCGCTCCAGCCATTCGCCTTTGGGCAGCCTGCGCAGCCAGACCCGGGCGCCGGCCCAACCCCTCGAGACGCCTCCATAGAAAGCCACCACCACGAGGATGGTGCAGGTTCCCAGCATGGCGACCATGACGAGCGCCAGGATGCGGATCGGTTCGCTCCGCATGATCAGTGGGACGTTCGGTATCAGCATCATTCCGGCAAAGAGCAACATGGCCCACAGACCCACTAGGCGATCCACAAAGACCGTGAGGACGGCCTCGGTTTTCTTGTGGCGTGCTTCGCGCGCCGCGTAATACGCCTTCATCAGGTCTCCGCCGGTGGATCCCAAAAGGAAGGAGTTGAAGAAGTGTGCCACCAGCGAGATTTCCAGTGCCCTTCGACCACCCAGGACCAGCCCCTGGGCCTGCAGGGCCAGGGACCATCGCGCCACCCCCAGCAGGATAGTCAGTCCCATGAGCAGGAGCGAGACGGCTAGGATGCCGGGCGGCACGAGCGAAAGCGTTTGCCACAATGCGGAGGGCCCGTGCGTCCAGGCCTGCTCCCATTGCTCCCCTCGACTCCATTGCGTCCAGTCAATGCCTTCTTGCTGCGCTAATTGCCGGGCTTCATTGCGGAAGATGACATGGAAGATCCAAGCCAGCAGCAGCACGCCGATCAGGATGCGCAGGAGCGTCTTGCCAAAGTGTGAGCGGCCTCGCGTCACTCAAGTGTCTCCCCAAAGTGCCTGGATAAAGCGGGCCCCTTGCAGCACGGCCTCAGTGGCCAGACTGGGGCTGAACTCAAACACCTTCAGATGTTCGGGCTTCACCAGAGGCGCCAGCGCGGCAAAGTCGATCGTGCCTGTCCCGGGCGCCCGGTGGTCGCGTCCGGGAAACTCCACGTCATGGATGTGAAAGCCGTAAAGCCTGTCCTGCAGGGACTCCAGGTGCAATCCATGATGGATGAAGCCCATGTGCTCCTTGATCTGTGCGTGACCGGTGTCGTGCCAGTAAACCACCGCCGGAGAACGAAACTCCCGGAAGAAACTGGAGAAGTCGCTCTCGAAGGGAATCTCCTCGAGGGCCTCCCTGTTTTCGATGCCGAGCTTGAGGCCGCGCGCTTCCGCCTCCTTGGCCAACCGATGCAGCATGGCATAGGCGTTTTCCACGAAGTGCTCCTTTCGCTCCTCGCGGCGCTGCATGACCTCCTCGCAAAGGCGGACATACTTGGATGTCTCCTGTTTGCCCCGCTTGACTAGGTCCAGAATCCGGTCGGTGTAGTCCTTCATGTTGACAGACCCCATGTGCAGCACCACCACCGAAGCACCCAGCCGCTCCGCGGTTTCCATGCTCCGGAGCGTATGACGATAAGCGTTCTCACGCTCCCGCTCATCTTCCGAGGAGAAGCGGAAGATGTTGGGAGCGGCGCGCTCCACTCCCATCGGCAGCGGGCAGAAGTTGTGAACACTGGAGATCTTGATCTCGCCGGCGTCCACGGCCTCCAGGATGCCGGGCAGCAGGCTGATGCGGATCCCGTGACTCAGTTCGGCGTAATCGAACCCCAGTTCCCGAACCTCCCGGAGCATCTCCCGTCCGTCCTTGTGGCGGTGAGAGTTCCAGCAACTGGAAAGGGAGTACATGGGACAATGGGTAAAAAAAAACCGAGTGCAGCAATCTCGTCGCCGCACCCGGCTGGTAATGGTTCAGTGAACTAGAGGTCAGCGTAGCGCGCGCTCAGCATCGCGGAAAAGCGCGCCGCTTTCATCTTGCGCCGGCGCCGCTCGCTGGGCTTTTCAAAGTGTCGATGATTGCGCACTTCCTTAAGGGTGCCTTCACGGTCGATTTTCTTCTTCAACCGCCGCAGCGCCCTCTCCACTGATTCACCTTTCTTGAGCTTGATCTCGGTCAAATTAACTCACTTCCTCTCTAATTATCGGGTTTGACGGTTGGCCAGGTCTTGACGGTCCCAAGTCCCCTCGGTCAGGTGCCGGAGAGTAGGTTTGAACCCCTACCCTGTCAATCGGTAAAAGGCGATCCAACGGGCCCGCTGAAGCCCTCACTCCCGCTGCCCAGCCAGGGCGTTCCATGCCCGATTCGATTGACGTGGTTTGGCCGAAGTGACTTGCAATCAGCATGGTTGGGCGGCATCGTTGGGCCATGGCGCGTCCTAATGAACCGGTGACCTTGTCGGTCGATCAGATCGAAGCGTTAAGCAAACGTCTGTCCTCCTTTCGACACGACATCAACAATCATCTCGCCTTAATTACTGCAGCAGTGGAGCTAATTAAGGTGAGCCCTGATTCCATTGACCGGATGGTCACCACTCTAGGCCAGCAACCGGGCAGGATCACTGCTGATGTCAAAGCCTTTTCCGATGCCTTGGAGGACGCGCTTGGCATGGGGCGGGCCTAATCCTTCTTCTGCGGGTAGGAGGGTGTGGCACTCGAAGCCCTGAGGGCGGAAAAGGCCCGAGACCTTGTATATCGGCGGCGGCCCTCCATGTAACCGTTTTCAATACCCTGTCGTCTGCCCCCGACAAGTTCCTCCGAATGATCCGGATAGAATGGCGATGCGAACCATGGCATGACCTTGTATGAAGCCGATGGGGTGGGGATGGGCAGAACGGGACTGGTGCGGAGTTGGTGTGGTTACTTATAATGACCCATGGCTGATCCAGATACCGACTTGATCCAGGCGGTGCTGGCTGGAGACACCGCCCAGTTCGAGGTTTTGGTTCAGAAATACTCCCCACGCGTGTTTGCAACGGCCCGTCGGTATGCCCGGCGCGAGGTGGAGATCGAAGACATCGTCCAGGAGGTCTGGTCCAAGGCATTCCAGAAACTGGCCAGTTTTCGGGGAGAAGCACCCTTCGAGCATTGGTTGATGCGGTTGGCCGTCCGGACTTGCTATGACTTCCTGCGAGGGCACCAACGGAACCGAGAGCACACGTTCACGGAACTGAGCGACCCGGAAAGGGACTGGCTGGACCGATTTGGGGCGGATCCTGCCGGAACCAGCGAGGATGCGGATGCGGCCCGGGCTCTTGTGCGCAGGCTCATGGACATGTTGTCGCCCAAGGCAAGATTGGTCATCACATTGCTGGAGATTGAAGAACGGTCCGTGAAGGAAATCTCGGTGCTGACCGGGTGGTCGGTGTCACTGGTCAAAGTTCGTGCTTTTCGGGCTCGGGCCGAAATGCGAAAATGTTTGGCGAAACTCAACCGCAATGCCTATTTGTAACCCTTTGAAATGGGGTGGCGTCTAGCTGAGGCAAGGAAAATGGACCTCGAAAAACTCGAAGCAAAACTGATCCAAGCGGCTCGAAATCAACCGGTTTCGAGCCATGTTCCATTTGCCTTTGAGAAACGCATTATGGCCAGGTTGGGAGCGGTTCGTTCCATGGACTTGGCTGCGTTTTGGGCGAGGTCGCTCTGGAGGGCGGCAGCCGTCTGCTTGGCGGTCTCGGTGCTTCTCAGCCTCTGGTCATTCACTTCACACGGCAGTTCGGAAACCATCACCTTGGAATCCACCGTCCTGTCGATGGCCGAACAGCTTAGCGACAACTGGTGAGCAACTGGAAAGTCATCCTCGCCACCTTCGCCATCTTCGCCGCCGGTGTGCTGGCGGGAGGAGCCCTTGCCTGGAAACTGGCGCACTCCCCTGAATCGTCTCGTGACCTTCCCTTCGATCCGCGGGAAATGCGCCGCGGTTATGTCAGTCACCTCGAGCGCGAGTTGGGCCTCTCGGAGCAGCAGAAGACGGATATTTCCACGGTCCTCAGCAACAGCCATGACCGTGTCAAGCTGATCTTCGAGGACTTCAATCCCAGGATGCGCAAGGAGATGGAACAGGTCCGGGACGACATCAAGGCCCTGCTCGACAAGGATCAGCGCAAAAAGTTCGAGGAGATGCGCATGCGGCGGCGTGGAGGTCCCGGGCCCCGTGGCGGGCCCCCGGATCGGAATCGTGATGGTGGCAGGGATGGAGGCAAGTACGACGGAAAGTCGTGGCGCGATGGCCCTCCGCCAGGAGAGGCTGCCCCTTCTCCCGATCGCTCTGCCGACACGTCACCTGCAGAATCCAATCCGGACTGCTGACCACCCAAGTAGGGTCCCTACCTGATGCTCTTCTGCGTCCAGCTCACTGGGCGCGTCCACGCTTCCTGTCTCCTGCTGTTTCCCCTGGTTTCTTCTGCCGCTCCCTCGCTTCGGACGGATTTCCTGCTTGCCCCTTCCCGGGTGGCATGATGACGATCCGAAAGATGATGAAGTGGAGAGCGGGCACTCGCTGGGTTTCGTGGCCTCGCCTGGCAGGTGTTGCAGTGACCATCGTGCTCTTCTGGCTCATTTTCCAAAAAGTCGATGCCCGCATTCTCTGGGGCACCCTTTGCGCGGCGCATGTTCCCTACATCCTGACGGCCCTGATGCTTTATGGCATGGCTTTGGTGCTGGGCGGGATCCGCTGGCACCTGTCCCTCACCGCCACGGGAAGCGCCGTCCACTCGGGAGCCAGCATCCGCTTGTTGTTCATTGGCCATTTTTACTTTGTGGCCCTGTTTGGTGCTGCGGGTGGCGATGTCGCCAAGTCCCTCCTGTATGCGCGCTATTTCCGGCGCGATCTGCCACAGGTCATTGCAGCGGCTCCGCTGGACCGGATGTTGGGCACCATTGGGGCGTTCCTGGTGGCAGGACTCTCCTTTGGGTTGGCGTTTGGCACGCAGGGGTTTCAAGAGCTGGAGGTGGTCCGTTGGGATTCGGTTCGGGGATGGTGGATGGTTGTCGGCAGCGTGATGGTAATGGCCGGCGTGGTGGCTTTGGTCTGCAGGCCGCGAAGTGAGAATCCCTGGAAGAGGGGATGGCGGGCCTTTTGGTTGGGCGGCCGGGCACTCATGCAACGGCCTGTGGCGGGACGCAAGGCGATCCTGGTGGCCATCCTCCATCAGTTGACGGTGTACGCGGTATTCTCGGCAAATCTTGCGGCTGTGCGGCCGGAACCTCTTCCTTGGCTGGAGATGGCATGGACCATACCGGCGATTACGATGCTGAGTTGCTTCCCGGTCAGCTTTGCGGGAGCGGGCGTGCGGGAAGTCGCGGCGGTCACCTTGCTTGGACTCTACGGAATCCCGCAGGAGCAGGCGGTGGCCGCGGCGATGCTGACGTTGCTGGTCAAGTTGGCCTGGGCCTTGGTGGGTGCCGGTGTGTTTTGGAAAGAAGAAGTGCGCCAGGCTCGCGGCGCGTCCGTCACTCCGGTGCGCAGCATTTCTGTCGTCATTCCTGCTTACAACGAGGAACAAACCTTGCTGCGCACATTGCAACATCTGCAACGGATACCTGAAGTCTCAGAAATCATCGTGGTGGATGGAGGGAGCTTGGATCGCACGAGGGAGGTGGCAGAGGGTCTCGGGTGTCGTGTCGTGCGTGCGGACCGTGCCAGTCGCGGGGCCCAGTTGCGTGAGGGAGCCGTGCAGGCCAAAGGCGATGCGGTGCTGTTGCTGCATGCGGACACCTGGCTGCCGCCCGACGCCGGGCGTGCGTTGCTGGACTGCCTGAGCGATACCACCGTGGTGGGGGGCGGATTCTGGAAGGTCTTCGAGGACACGCCGATGCTATTATTGGGGTCGCGATTCAAGTGCGCGGTGCGGTTCTGGATATGGAGACGCGTGGCTGGGGATCAGGCCTTGTTCGTGCGTCGCGACGTCCTGGAGTCGATCGGCGGCGTGCCGGCCGTCCCGCTGATGGAGGAGTTTGAGCTCTGCCGCATGCTCAGGCGGCGTGGGCATCTGGCCCTGGCGGGAGCGACGGTGTTAACTTCGGCCAGGCGATTCAACGAGTTTGGAATCGTGCGGACCTATCTGCTGATGGGGCGCATCCACGCCCTTTACCGCCTGGGGACGCCGCTGGAGGAATTGCGGCGCCAATATGAGAAGCGCATTCGGCCCGAATCCTGAGGCAATCCCGGGGTTGTCGGATGTAACCCAAGTGTGTTGGAATGCGTCTTGCGTGCAACGCTTGGCAACCTAAGCAAGGAACGAACATGAACAAGACAACAATTCCTTGGATTCTCTCGCTTCTCGCCCTGGGCATTGCGGTTTCGGCCCATTTCAGGTCTCCGACACCAGTGCTTTCCAATGTGGGAAGGTCGCAGGAGGAGGCAATGTCGCCACCGGCAAATCGTTCCGCCTCGGCTCCGGAGGAACGTCCTGCCAACCCACAAATTGCCCTGGCGGACCGGTCGAATCCCACCGCTGAATTGATGCCCCTACTGGTGGACATGCAGGACCGGCTGCGTTCGATGGAGTCGCGCATGCTGGAGATGAAGCCCGGCTGGGAGAACCTCGCACTTCGGGGCATGGTTCGGCTTTCCGAGGAGGAGTTGGCCGACATCCGGTTGCGGGCCACCAATCCCACCCTCTCGGATCAGGATCGCCTGAACGCATTCCAAATCCTTCGTCGCCAGAACGGCATCGACGACCACACGGCGGCGGCCATGGCGCAGTTGGCGCAGACCTCCACAGACCCGCAGGTACGCGAGAGGTTGTTCCAGGGCATGGAAGGATTGACCAATGCCGTCCTGAAGGGGCCGCTGCTGGCGGCCCTTTCTTCCGAGACCAATCCCAATGTGCGCCAGGAACTGGTCGAGGCGTTGGGTGGCATGAGGGCGGCCGATCCCGAGGTGGAAGCCTGGTTGCGGCACCTGGCCGCCAATGACGAGGACGAGGCCGTCCAGCGTGAGGCCCGCGAATCATTGAACGAGCGGCTTCGCTATATGCCGGTCGATTCCCTGCAGAACATCGTCCTGCAAAGCGCCTTGTCCCCGCAGGAACGGCTGGAAGCCCTCGAGCGGTTGCGCCGGGAGGATGCACGCTCGCCCGAAGTGGTGCTTTCCATGCTGGATCTTTACGCGACCAGTCAGGATCCGCGCATCCGGGCCGAGGTGTTTGAGCAACTGGATGGAGTGAATGATCCCGCCATGCGTGATCCACTCATCATAGGACTGGCCGAGGATCCCGATGCCCGGGTGCGCCGCCGTGCGGCCAGCAACCTGCAATCCTACGCGTCGGATCCGGACGTCCGGGCCTGGCTCGAGTATGTCGCGCAGAACGATCAGGACGCAGGTGTGCGGCGCGAGGCGACACGCGCGTTGCGCGGTGGGGACCAAGGTGGTGGCAGGCGCTGACCTTGTCCTGCGGCGCGACCGGTCGTTGTGGACCGGTGCCTGGCGAATCAGTAGATCAGTGTGAAATCTCCGTCGGACTCCGCGACGGCTGTGATCAGGCCCCAGACGGGGACACCATCCTTCGATCCGGCTTCCGGCATGGGGTTTCCCTCCGAGTCAAAGACCTGCCAGGCCACGCGGCCACCCTTCTCCCAGCCTGTGCCTTCCGTCCAGGCCAGCAAAGTCTCGCCCCTGAAGTTGTTCACGGCCACCGGGTGCTTGCGCGAACCTTCGCCCGGCGGCGAGTGAACGCTTCCAAGCTTGTTCGATCTGAGGGCGACCGTCCGGAAGAACACCTGCCGTTGTGTTTCCCAGCAGGCCACGATTCCATTCCGGACTTGAGCGAGGCCCGCGCTGCTCATCGGGCAGGTGAACGATTCCCAGGGATCGGTCCACAAGACCTTGAACGCATGTTCTCCGCCTTGCGACACAAGGAGCATGGCATCACGGTGGGATCCATTCTGCGCGGCACGGAACAGCACGTAGAGGGGGCCGTGATCATCGGCGAGAGCCTTCAACCCGCAGCAACCGCACGCGCCGCTGGCGGCGGGACTGATGGGGACCTCGCGGGCGAAGGTGCGACCGCCATCGGTGGATCGGGCGAGGAAGACCTGGCGATGTGCCTCGCCGGGCAGTGCACCTGGCGCATGCCATAGGACATAGACGCCTCCCTGCTGGTCCGCCGCGACGGAGCTGCCGCCATCAAGCCCGGCGGCGTGAGTGATGAGATTGCGCTCCGGTTCGAAACCCTCCCGGTCCGGGAGCAGCCGCGTGTAGAGCAGCGGAGTCGAGGCGGGATCGCCCGACGTGACCTTCTGGCTGCCATTCCAGAGCACGTGGACTTGGCTTTCGGGTCCGAGCGCGATCTGGGCTCCGCGGATCGTTCCCACCGCCACGGCGCTGGAAGGGGTGGCATTGACGGGACGCGGGGCAGTGAAGGAAGCCGCCCCGGCCGGGCGCGTCACGTAGCGCAAATCCCCGGCCCTGGCGTCACCTTCGAAATAAACCAGGTGCAGCGTGCCGGCATCGTCCCGGGCTGCCTGAGGTTGGATGCCGCTGTTGGGCGTGCGTTCCAGCCGCACCTCAGCCTTGGCGGTTCCCAGCCCGATCAACCCGGCCAAAGCAAACCCGGCAATGCAGGAGATGGCGTGCCGGTTGGGGGGAGGGCCAGGTTGGACAGTTGGTGGTGGGATCATCAACGCATTCATGGATGGTGGGCAATCTCGTCTGGAGCCACCCGGCCGCGCGGGCAAACGATTGGTTCCTGCCCCACGTTGTCCCTGCTGACCCACCTGGAGTCAACGACAGATTCATGGAAGGATTGCGCCAGATGCACCCACCCCATAGCATGGGGGTCCATGGCCCTTCATGGGAAACCGGCGCGCGCCGGCTCCCGGCCTCCACGAACTTCGGCACCCACGCTACAAAATGAATCTGAAACCACTGATCCTGACCGGACTCCTGGGCCTGGCGTTCGCCTGGTCGGCGCGCTCGGCCGACCAGCCAAACATTGTCCTTATCCTCGCGGACGACCTGGGGTGGACGGATCTCGGCTGCATGGGTTCGACCTACTATGAAACACCGCACATTGATCGGCTGGCGCAGGAGGGCATGACCTTTCGTTCCTTCTATGTGTGTCAGAATTGCGCCCCCACCCGGGCAGCTCTCATGAGCGGCCAGTATGCCCCCCGCACCGGTGTCTATACGGTCAATTCCCTTGCCCGCGGCAAGGAGGGGGACCGGGCCATGCGCGTGCCTGAAAACGCCACGCGGCTGCCCCTGGACAAGATCACCGTGGCCCAGGCGCTCCATGACGCGGGATACGCCACCGGCATGTTCGGCAAATGGCACCTGGGCGTAAACGGGGACTACCATCCAGGAAAGCGTGGGTTCGACGAGGCGATCGAGTCCAGCGGACGCCACCTCGGATTCGCCACTCATCCACCTTCCGACATTCCTGAGGGAACGTACCTGGCCGATTACCTGACCGATCGCGCCGTGGACTTCATCGCGCGCCACAAGGGCGCCCCCTTCTTCCTTTACCTGCCCCACTTTGGTGTGCACTCCCCTTATCAGGCCAAGAAGGATCTGAAGGAACATTTCGACGCCAAGCCGCCAGCGGGTGGTCATCGTGATCCCACCTACGCGGCCATGATCGCCAGCGTGGATGAGAGTGTCGGGCGCATCCTCGCCGCCCTGGAGGAGCACGGACTGGCCGGGCGCACGCTCGTGCTCTTCGCTTCAGACAACGGCGGGGTGGGCGGGTATGACACCACCGAACCGCCCTCCTCGCGCCGCGGTATCACGGACAACAAACCGCTGCGAGGCGGCAAGGGGACGCTCTACGAAGGCGGCGTCCGCGTGCCACTCCTGGCGCGTTGGACCGGGGTGATTCCTCCCGGCGCTCAGAATGATTCACCCGCCGCTCACGTGGACTTGTCTCCCACGTTTATGGAACTGGCCGGCACCAAGTTGCCCGACGGATACGTGCTGGACGGCGTCAGCCTGGCCCCTTTGTTTCGACATCCGGAAGCCACCTTGCCCAGGCGCTCTGTCTATTGGCATTTTCCGGGCTACCTGGAGTCCTACGTCCACCCTGCCGGATGGCGGACCAAGCCGGTCAGTGTGATCCGGTCGGGAGATTTCAAGCTGCTGGAGTTCCTGGAAGACGGCCATGTGGAGCTCTACAACCTGAAGGATGACGTCGGGGAAACCCGCAACCTGGCCGGCCCGCTCGCGCAGCAAGCCCGGCGCATGCAGCGGGAGCTGGACGCATGGCGAACCTCCCTAGGCGCCCTCATGCCAGTGTTGAAACCCGCGGATGCCACTCCCCAGAAGTAGGTTTTTGCTCGAAACAAGGCCCGACCACGGCTTATGTGAACGGATATGCGCTCTCCTTCCTTTGCGTTTTCCTGCCGGTGGGCCCTGCTCCTGACGTTGATTCACTCGGTGGCGGGCGCGCCTCTGGATCTGTATGTGGCACCGGACGGTGACAACGCCCATTCGGGAACAGCGCAGCAACCATGGGCCACGCTGGAGCGGGCGCGGGATGCGATCCGGGAACGTCTCCACGCCGATCCTGAGCAGTCCATCGTGGTGCACATCCAAAGCGGCGTGTATCGCCTGCCGGCGCCATTGCGGTTCGCGGCCGAGGACACCCCTCTTGGCAATCATCATCTGACGCTGCGCGGGGAAGGCAAGGGGCCGGTGGTGCTGAGCGGGGGACGTGCGATCCAAGGATGGTCCGTGACCGCGCAGGGCCATTGGCGCGCCAGCATCCCGGAGGTGCGGGAGGATTCCTGGCGATTTAGGGAATTGTTCCTCAACGGGCGCCGCCTCACGCGCGCCCGCCATCCCAACGAGGGCTACCTCCGCGCAGAGCGGGTCGGGCCGGATCGACGCACCTCCTTCACCTATCATGAAGGCGACCTGGCGCCCGTCCCGGATCTCCCACGCGTCGAGCTGGTATTCCTGCACGACTGGTCCCTGTCCCGCATTCCGCTCAAATCGCTGGATGCCTCCACGCGCATCGTGACCACCGCGTTCCCCGTCGGGCCGGCCGCACCTCACTTCGCGATGGACAACTTCGAGTCGCAGCCCCGCTATTTCCTGGAGAACTCACGCGCCTACGTGGATGCACCCGGGGAGTGGCATCTCGACGAGGAGACCGGCGAACTCCTTTACCAGCCTCTGCCCGGCGAATCCATTGAGACATGCGAATTTGTCGCGCCGGTCCTGACCAGCCTGCTCGAGGTGGCCGGCCATCCGGCATCGGGACGGCCCGCCCGTCATCTTCAGCTCGACCACCTGCGCTTTGAGCATTGCGCGTGGTCGCCGCCGACCGGCGGGTATGCGGCGGCGCAGGCCACATTCTATGAGCAGCGCTCCGGAGCCGGCGGGACACTCCGCAACGTCGTCCCGCCAGCCCTCTCCTTCCAACGGGCCGAAGGATGCGCATTGCGGGATGTCACAGTGGCGCATGTGGGTGGTTCGGGGATCTGGTTCGGGGCCCAATGCCACTCCAACCGCCTCGAGCGTACCACGGTGACGGACGTGTCCGGCAACGGGATCATGCTAGGCGAGGACACGGGGCGCGCGGTCGAGGGCCAGGCCTGGTGGCGAAAAGCGCCCGACCAGGCGGCCACCGGTAATGTCATCACCAACTGCCTGATCGAGGCCTGCGGACGCCAGTTCTTTGGCGCGGTGGGTATCTGGGTGGGGTTGACGCGGGACACGCGCATCGTGGGGAATGAGATACGCCAGCTACCCTACACCGGCGTGTCCATCGGGTGGACCTGGAGCAATACGCACACTCCCAGCCGCAACAACACCGTCGCCAACAACCATATCCACCACGTGATGCAGGCGCTGTCCGATGGCGGCGGCATTTACACCCTTGGATGGCAGCCGGGGATGAGGCTCGAAGGCAATGTGATACACGACGTGCCGCTCAACCTCGGGCGCGCCGAGAGCAACGGCATGTTCCTGGACGAAGGCACCACCGGGATCCTCATCTCCGGAAATGTGATCTCCAACGTCGTCCGGTCCCCCCTGCGCTTTCACCGCGCCACCACCAATGTGGTTCTGAACAACGAATTCCATCTCAAGGAAGGCGTGCCCATGATCCGCTTCAACAACACCCGGCCCGAGGACATCCGGGCGGAAGGAAACAAAACCGTCGTGGTGCCTTGAAGTCGCAATCCTCGCCGCCCGCGCTCCGGGCTACTCCCTGATCGCCCCGTAGATGAGTTCCTTGAGACCCTTCTCCAGGTAGGCGATCTTGCCGTGGCGCGCCGCCAGGATGATCCCGCCGGCCAGCTTATGCTCGCGGATCATGCCTTCCACGGCGGGCCGGATGGCCTTGAGCTTCTCGGCGGACATTCCCACCACCTCCGGCTTGACCCGTGGTAGTTCCCCCGCTCCGGCTGGAGCGAGGGTGATGGCCAGCATCAACAGGGTCGCGATCCGAAGGAGGAACTTCGCAGGAAATGGGAGGGAGGCATGCATGGGGTTCTCGGGATGACCAGGGTCTTGTAGCGATTCCCCTGTCAAAGCACAAATCCGGAATGCACCGGCTCCATTCGCAACTCGCGCCAGCACTGTAGCCGTCCCGTGGCCGCGGGATCAGGAGGCGGATTCGTGGTTTCATGGCTGCCCGGATCCGTCTCGTTACCTCGGCGGCTGCTTCAAGTCGAGTTCCCTGTTCCCTTCGGACCTGCTCACGGCCCATGAACCGTGCTGAAGCAAGGCCCCTCACCCTCACCCGCTGGGAGACGGAACAGCAAGCCGGGATGGGCGAAAGGGATGAGCGCTTGGGCCTTTCTCGTCGGAGAGGACGGGTCTCCCTCTCCCCGCGGGAGAGGGCAGGGGTGAGGGGCCACTATAACAGTACGTTCACTGTCCCGGTTCATCGGGAGCCCTCCCCACCAAACAGGATGGGTGGCGTCCAGGGACCTTGAACCACGAACCACACCCACCGCACGGAACCGGGCCATTTCCGGTTTCGTGTGGTTCGTGTGTTTCGTGGTGCACTTCCTTCCGCGGTTCATGGAGAGACAGCCGCGCATTGCGGCTGGAGCCGCGGCCCGAACTGCCGCAACATGGCCGGGCTTCATGACGACAGGCTCCCTCTCCACGCCTCCACCGGCCCTGTCGGTGTTCATGCCCATGCGCAACGCCGAGTCCACCGTGGCGCGTGCGTTGCGTTCCATCCTGGGCTCGGACATGGGCGACTTTGAAGTGGTGGTGGTCGATGACGCCTCCACCGACGCCAGCGTGGCCGTGGTCGAAGCCATCGGTGATTCACGAGTTCGCCTGGTCCGCCGGACACGGCATGATTTCATTGCAGCCCTCAACGAAGGCGTGCGCCAATGCCGGGGGGACTTCATCGCCCGCATGGACGCCGATGATGTGTCGCATGTCACCCGGTTGGGGCGGCAACTGGCCTTTTTAGAATCCACCCACCTTGATGGGGTGGGGGGCGCGGTGCGCGTGGTGGATGAGCAGGGCCGGCGCGTGGCCTCCTGGCGCCGATACGAGGCCTGGCTCAATGCGCACCGCGACCCGGAGAGCCTCGCCGCCTTTCGTTTCGTGGAAAGCCCGCTGGCCAATCCCACCGTCATGGCCCGCCGGGAGGTATTCGAGTTGGGGTATCGCGACGGGGATTGGCCGGAGGACTATGACTTCTGGCTGCGTGCGTTTGCCCGGGGGTTCCGCTTCGCGAAATTGAACGAGGTGGTCCTTGACTGGATCGATCGGCCTTCCCGCGTGACGCGCTCCCATCCGCGATATCGTCCGGAGGCATTCGATCAATGCCGTCGCCTGCACCTGGCGGATGGGCCCTTGCGCAAGGCCCCCATGGTGGATCTCTGGGGGGCGGGACAGACCGGCAAGCCGTGGCTCCGTTGGCTGCTCGGGACCGGCCGCCGTGTGCGCCGTGTCTTTGAAGTCTCACCGCGCAAGGTCGGGTTGTTCTTGCACGGCATCCCCATTGTGGCGCCCGAGACCATGAGCTCGCCGGACGGTGTGCCCCTGGTGGTGGCGGTGGGCGCCGAAGGGGCCCGGGAACAGATCCTGGATCACATCCTGCCCCGCGGCTATCGCCCGGGCCACGACACATGGTTTGTGGCCTAGCCGCCTGTTTATAAAGTAGCCGCCGACGTCAGGAGGTGGTATTGAATCGATTGGCCCAACACTGGTTTCGCTTCCTGCTGTCGGTTTTTGGACCACGACCCTCAACTGCCACTACCCGAGGGCCAGTCCACAGACCCGCTGCCCCAACGGGAAGACAAAAGGGTGCTCGACGAGATCCTCCGTTCGATGATGGGTACAGCAGCGATCAAACGGTTTAGAAATCTATTCGAACGGGCCAGACGATGGAACAGAACACTGCCTCCGTCGCTGGAGATGTGGCCACCCTCGAAATCAACGGTGACCATTTGCTTGAAATCAGTTCTGGAAAGAGCAGCGCCTCCTCGATACACTCTGTTCGTGAAGCGAGGTTGGTCATTGTGGTCTTATCTTGATTTGGTCACAAGCTTTTGACCGCCACGAATTCCGCTTCGTTTGACCTATGGTGAGTAATCCGGGCTAGCGTTCACCGCAACACAGGCGACCGACTACGCTAAGATTGAACGTGAAGCCAAGGGCTACCACACGACTATGAAGGCCGAGGCAGAGGCGCTCTCCAAGTTCATCGCTAACTCTCGGTCAGAAGCGGAAAGGGCGCTTGCGGCTGTCAAAGAGCAAGCGGCAGAAGCAGGTGTATCCACCAATGCGCAAATCTTCGTTTCGGAGGCCCAAAGACATGAAGCGTCAGCGCGTGGGTGGCTCAAAGCGACGATCGTAACGGCGTCGGTCACACTCATCGTCGCAGTTGCCGCGCTGGTGACCGCCTTCGTTTACCATCCGGCGGATCTCTCAGCGGTAATTCAGTACGTCATAGCGAAGCTTCTTGTGCTGTCCACGCTATCTTTCACAGTGTTTTGGTGCGCACGCCACTATCGCTCCCAGAAGCACAATGAAACCCTAAACAAGCACCGAGCGAACGCTCTTATGACGTTCCGAGCTTTCGTTGAGGGGACGTCTGACGAAAGAGTGAAGGATGCTATTCTGCTTCAGGCGGCACAGGCGGCGTTCGCAGGACGTCCCACCGGCTTCGATGCTCCTGAGAAGGAGTCGTCGACGATCAACCCGGTTGTTGAGGTACTCGGCAAGACGCTGCCGCAGTCCGGTGCAGGCTGAAGAGGTAGTTCTGAGCACAACCAGAATCGGTTGAGAGAACCGCCGTCATGCCTCTCCCCTCCAATCTGGGCGGCACGTTGAGAGCGCCCCGTACGCTCCAGTGCCAGTTCGGCGGAAGTCGCTCACCTTATCTTTCAGTGACAGGCCTCCGCTTCTGTGGCTTGCGCTGCGGTCTGAAAAGATCCCAAGGAGTGCTCGATGGTGGCAGAGGACCGGAAGGGAGACTGTCCCACCTCTTCATGAAGGGACTGATACAGAAATGCCAACTTGGCGCCTGTGCGCGAGGATTCAGGGTGGTTCGCATCGTGGACAGATGCCGGTGGGGAAGAGTCAACCAATCGGCTGACCGCACTGGTTTCACTGCCGCATTGACCCAGACGACCCTGGGGAGTTATGAACAGCACGGTGACTGCATACACCGTGGCGTCGGACAATGTCGGTCACCTCGTTGATAGCGTCCCTTGCAGCGTGACATGCAAAGAGGACACCCAACCCGCTGAACGAGCGCGATGCCTGACCACAACTACTTTGCAAACCTGATCTGGCAGATCGCCGACCTGCTGCGCGGACCGTACCGCCCGCCGCAGTACGAGCGCGTCATGCTGCCCATGACGGTCCTGCGCCGCTTCGACTGCGTGCTCGCCCCGACCAAGGCCAAGGTGCTCGCCGAGCACGAGCGCTCGAAGGCCAAGTACAAGGGCGACGCGCTCGACGCCCGGCTCAACAAGGCCTCGGGCCAGCGCTTCCACAACCACTCTCCGCTCGACTTCGAGAAGCTCAAGGGCGACCCCGACCACATCGCCCAGCACCTCGTCAGCTATATCAAGGGCTTCTCGGCCAACGTCCGCCGCATCTTCGAGTTCTTCGAGTTCGAGAGCGAGATCGAGAAGATGCGCGAGGCGAACATCCTCTATCTGGTCGTCTCGAAGTTCTGCGACGTGGACCTGCACCCCGACCGGGTCCCGAACCGGCAAATGGGGCTCATCTTCGAGAATCTCATCCGCCGCTTCAACGAGCTTGCGAACGAGACGGCGGGCGACCACTTCACGCCGCGCGAGGTAATCCACCTGATGGTGAACATCCTATTCGACCCGGATGACAAACTGCTCGCCACGCCAGGCACCGTGCGCAAGCTCCTCGACCCCGCCTGCGGCACCGGCGGTATGCTCGCGGAGGCACAAAACTACCTGCGCGAGCATCACGGCGAAGCAAGGCTCTACGTCTACGGGCAAGACTACAACAAGCGCGCCTTCGCCACCGCAGCCTCCGACATGCTGATGAAGCAGGTTGATCACAACGGCGGCGGCAACAATATCCGATTCGGTGACACCTTCATTGAAGACCAGTTCGCAGGCGACACCTTCGACTACTTCCTCACCAATCCGCCCTTCGGCGTGGACTGGAAGAAGCAACAGAAGGAGATCCAGCACGAGCACGACAAGCACGGTTTCGCCGGCCGTTTCGGCGCCGGCCTGCCGCGTGTGAACGATGGAGCGCTGCTCTTCCTGCAGCACATGATCGCCAAGTTCGAGCCCGTGCGTCCTTCCGAGCACAAGCACGGCTCGCGCCTGGCCGTTGTCTTTTCCGGATCGCCGCTGTTCACCGGCGGAGCGGGGTCCGGCGAGAGCTACATCCGAAAGTGGATCATCGAGAACGACTGGCTCGAGGCCATTGTCGCCCTGCCCGAGCAGATGTTCTACAACACCGGCATCGGCACCTACGTCTGGATCGTCACCAACCGCAAAGAGAGGCGCCGCAAAGGCAGGATTCAGCTCGTTGACGCACGCGACTTCTGGACCGCCGGCGGGAGCGAGGAGAGCAAGCGCAGCCTCGGCGACAAGCGCCGGCACATTACAGAGCGCCAGATCAAGGAGATCGTCCTGCTCTACGGCCGCATCGAGGATGGCGAGCGCTCCAAAGTCTTCGACAACGCCGACTTCGGCTATACCCGAGTCACCGTCGAGCGGCCGCTGCGCCTGCGCTACCAAGTGACGACCGAAGACAAGGCGCGCTTCCTCGACGCCTGCCCCCACCTGCTCGACGACGTGCAGGCCATCGACGAGGCGCTGGGTCGGAAGCCGCAGCGCGACTGGAACGCGGTCTGGGAGCGCATCAAGGATCTTCTGCACGAGCGGAAGTCGCGCTGGAAGGCGCCCGAGCAGAAGCTCTTCCGGAGCGTCTTCGCACAGAAGGACCCCGAGGCGGAGCCGGTCGTCAAGGAGAGACGCGACGAGGGCTACGAGCCCGACCCGGACCTGCGCGATTTCGAGAACGTGCCGCTCAAGGAGGACATTGACGCCTACTTCGAGCGCGAGGTGCGCCCCCACGTGCCCGACGCATGGATGGACCGCGGGAAGGACAAGATCGGCTACGAGATCAACTTCAACCGGCACTTTTACAAGTACACGCCGCCTCGGCCGCTGGAAGAGATCGACGCCGAGCTGAAGCAGGCGGAGGAAGAGATCCTGCGGCTGCTGCGGGAGGTGACGAAGTGACCACTAGAACGGCCGCCCCGCAGCGGAAGCTCAAGTACGTCGCGACCATCAACGACGAGGCCCTCGGCGAGGATACGGACGCGGACTTCGAGATGCAGTACGTGGACATCAGTAACGTCGACTCGTCGGGGACCATCGGTGAACTCGCAATCTACCGATTCGAAGACGCCCCGAGCCGTGCCCGCCGGCGGGTTCGTGACGGCGACGTCATCATCTCAACGGTCCGGACGTACCTTCAGGCGATTGCGCAGATCAACCGCCCTCCCGCGAACCTGATTGCGTCGACCGGGTTCGCCGTCGTTCGGTCGCGCCGCGATGACTTCGACGCCCGCTACTGCAATTACGCACTCCGCGAACTGGGCTTCCTGGCGGAAGTGGAGAAGCGTTCGGTTGGCGTCAGCTATCCCGCGATAAACGCTTCCGATCTGGCGCGGATCCCCGTTCACGTTCATCCGCTCTCGCAGCAGCGCGCCATCGCCGACTACCTCGACCGCGAGACGGCGCGGCTGGATGCACTCGTGGTGGCGAAGGAGCGGGTGCTTGGGCTGCTGGCCGAGAAGCGCCGGGCGCTCATCACCCGCGCCGTCACCCGCAGCCTCGACCCCCACGCCCCCCTCCGCGACTCCGGCATCCCCTGGCTCGGCATGATTCCGACTCATTGGGAGTCGAGAAAGATCGCCTGGCTCTTTCGGGAGCGTGACGAACGCGGTGAGCCGGAACTGCCGCTGCTCGAAGTGTCGATCAATTCTGGCGTTGTCCTTCGAGAATTCTCCGACGAACGCATCGAGAGCACGGCTGCGGACTTCAATACTTACAAAGTCGCGCGGCGCGATGATGTTGTGTTCAACAAGATGCGGATGTGGCAGGGTGCCGTTGGCGTTGTTCCAGAGGACGGTCTCGTAAGTCCAGACTACGTCGTCGCAGCACCAAGGGGGTCGCTGTCCTCGTCCTACGCGCACTTGCTGTTCCGAACCGCAGCGTTCAGCGCAGAATGCGGGAGACATTCTCACGGAATCGTCTGGGATCGGTTGCGGCTCTACTGGGAAGGTTTCCGCGATATCGAGTCGCCGCTGCCTCCTTCTACGGAACAGGCTCGTATCGTCGAACACATCAGCCGCGAGACGGCCAGGCTCGATAGCTTCCGCGCGGCCACCGAACGCACCATCGAGCTGCTCAAGGAACGCCGCTCCGCTCTCATCGCTGAGGCCGTGACCGGTCAGATCGATGTGGAGGGGGACTCATGATAGTCAGTGAGCTTCAGCTCTCGCACCTCCGCGCGATCCAAAACGCGGAGTTCAAGTTTCGCGACGGGTTCAATCTGATCGTTGGAGTTAATGGAGTTGGAAAATCCACGGTACTGGACGCGCTGCGCATTTGCTTGTCGAGAGTTCTTCGAACGGCCGCGCAAGTTCAGTCCAAGTCGATCGCGTTTGAGCTGACTGACATTCGAATTGGCTTCCCATTCCTTGAGGCCTCGGTGTTCTTTGACTTGGCGGGTGAGGAGTTCCGGTACTCCCGACTTGAGTGGAGGGAGGAGGTCGCGAAGGACAATGCGATGGATATTGACACGCTGCGACGCGCGATACTTGACAATGAGCGGTTGCGAGATCGCCCGCGCAATCTTCTACGTGCACTTGTCGACTCTCAAACTCTGCCTAAGTCCGACAACTTCTCGCCAGGGGTGAATGAGTGGCGTCAGAAGCTGAAGGGATTACTCAGCGCACCGCTTGGCGTCTTCTTCGCGACGAACCGATCAGTTCTGACCTCAGCAAGTGCTCGAAAGAGTAGGAGTATTGGTGGCAAGGCCAGCGCATATGCGGACGCCCTCGTGTCGCGAGCATGGAATATCCGCGAGTTGGCAGACTGGCTTAGCGTTCAGTTGGCGCTTGCCAAGGAATCACCACTCGCTGCTCAACATGCCGACGCCCTCCAGCGGGCAGCTACCCGATTCTTGCCGGATTGCACCGGTATTCGGCCGAGTGACAGGGCGGCTGGTACGCTGGCGATCAAGAAGGCGGGAGGGTTACTCGATGTCCGGCAGTTATCCGATGGTGAGCGCGGCATCCTGTCGATGGTACTGGATCTCGCTCGCCGGCTATCGCAAGCGAACGAGGGCATCAGCGATCCGCTGACAGAAGGGCAAGCGGTCGTGCTCATCGACGAGATCGACCTGCATCTGCACCCGAAGTGGCAGAGGCAGATCGTCCGCAATCTGCAAGCGACGTTTCCGCGCTGCCAGTTCATCGCGACGACCCACTCGCCGCAGGTCATCGGCGAAGTCGAGCACCAGCGGATTCAGATCATCGCGGATGCTCAGGTCTATTCGCCGACGCACTCCTACGGCGTCGATTCCAGTCGTGTGCTGGAAGAGGTCATGGGCTCGGATCCGCGAGCGAAGGAGGTGCAGAGCCTGCTCACGGAGGTCTCCCAGGTGATCGGCAGGCAGCAGTTCGATCAGGCCCGACGGCTGCTCAGCCAAATCGTCGAACAACTCGGCGAGAACGACCCCGAGGTGACTCGCATCCGGACTCTCCTCGACTTCGTGGAGGGGAAGGAATGAAGGCGATCGCAAAGGGTGCGGAGCCGGCGAGCCTGCCGAGGCACCGCATGAAGCTGAATTGCGACTACGACAACTACCCGGACAAGGATGCGCTCCGGCGCGCGCTTGTGACCGAGCAAAGAGGAATCTGCTGCTACTGCATGGGGCGGATCCGGAGCGGGCCGGACACGATGAAGATCGAGCACTGGCACTGTCAGACCAAACATCCGACGGAACAGCTCAAATATCGCAATTTGCTCGGCGCCTGCCTGGGTGGTCACGGTCAGCCGTGGCACCTTCAGCACTGCGACACCCGGAAGGGCGACGACGACATCCGCTGGAACCCGGCGGATCCGGCTCACCGCATCGAGACCCGGATTCGTTACGAAATGGATGGCAGCATCAGATCGGACGACACTGCCTTTGACAAGGAACTCGACACCGTTTTGAACCTGAACCTTCCCCGACTGAAGAACAATCGGAAGGGCGTGTTAGACGGGATACTCGGCTGGTGGAGGCAGGAGAGAGGGCGCGGCTCGGTGTCGAGGTCTCGGCTCAAGCGCGAGTGCGACTACCGTGTCGGGGGAATTGGCGAACTGGAGCCCTTCTGCCAGGTGACCGTCTGGTGGATCGAACAGCGACTTGAGAGAAAGCCGGCATGAGCGATGGCCGTCATTCCGAGTCCACCTTCGAGACCGTCATCGAGACGAATCTACTTCCACACGGATACATCCGTGTCGACCGCGCCGGCTCTGACCGGGAGTGCGCGATCTTTCCCGAGACGATGCTGGGGTTTTTGCGGGAGACCCAACCCACCGAATGGACGAAGCGGAGTTCCTGAAGTTCCACTGCCAGATTGTCGCTGGTGACTGACTCAACAGGTGTGTAAGCTGCCGCAACGATGCGTGTGACAATCCAAGGTCGAATGCTGCGGTGGGCCTGCGAGCGCGCCGGGTTCGAACTGGCTGACCTGGCGCGGCGGATCCCCCAGCTTCTCGCGTGGGAGCGAGGCGAACTCCAGCCTACGCTTAAGCAACTGGAGTCCTTCGCAAGGACAACGCACACGCCAATCGGATACCTTTTTCTTACCAGTCCTCCCGAGGAGCCCGTGCCAATTCCAGACTTTCGCACGGTAGCCGACGCGCGGGTTCGGCGTCCGAGTTCGGACCTGCTCGACGCCATTTACCTCTGCCAGCAGCGACAGGATTGGTTTCGCGATTTCGCTCGCTCGGCTGGAGAGAAACCCCTTTCCTTTGTGGGCACGTCGAACGTCGGCGATGATATCGCGCAAACAGCGGCGGCCATCCGAACAGCGGTGGGGTTCGATCTCGAGGCTCGCCGTCAGATGCCGACGTGGACCGATGCATTGCGGCAATTCATTGGCCAGGCGGATGCACTCGGCGTGCTGGTCATGGTAAGCGGCGTTGTGGGAAGCAACAACCGCAGGCGGCTCGACCCGCGGGAATTCCGGGGTTTCGCGCTGGCCGACCCGCTGGCGCCGCTAGTGTTCATCAACGGCGCGGACACCAAGGCCGCGCAGATGTTCACCCTGGCGCACGAGCTGGCGCACATCTGGCTCGGCCAAACGGCCCTCTCCGATGCGCAACCGGACGAAGCGCCCGCACAAGCGGTGGAACGCTGGTGCAACAACGTCGCGGCCGAGATGCTCGTTCCCCTGGACGTGTTGAGAACGGAACACGACAGGCGCGCCAATCTGCCCACGGAACGGGATCGGCTCGCGCGACGGTTCAAGGTCAGCACGCTGGTCATCCTGCGCCGGCTGTACGATGCGGGATTCCTCCAAGGTGAGGCGTACTGGCAAGCCTACGAGGAGGAAGCCAGCCGGCTGCGGCAACTGCCGAAAGGGAGCGGCGGGGATTTCTATTTGACCCTGGGCGCACGGGCGAGCCGTCGGTTCACGTACGCGCTAGTGGCCAGCACTCTCGAAGGACGGTCCGCATTCACGGAGGCGTTCCGGCTGCTGGGATTCAAGAAGATGTCCACGTTCCATGAGTTGGTCCACAACCTGAAGCTGGGAATCTGATGGCCTACTTCCTCGATGCCGATGTGTTCATCCGGGCCAAGAACCTGCACTATGGCCTGGATTTCTGCCCGGCGTTCTGGGAATGGCTCATCGACCGGAACGCGGAAGGCAGCCTGTTCAGCGTCGAAAAGGTCGGAGATGAGGTCCAGGCGGTTGCCGACGAGCTGTCGGAGTGGGCGGCTGCGCGCGGCGCCGGCTTTTTCCGACGCCCCGATGCATCGGCATTTCCATCGCTGGCGGCCGTGAGCGCCTGGGCTACCGGGCAGAAGTACGAGCCAGCGGCTGTCAGTACCTTTCTGCAGGTGGCAGACTATTACCTGGTGTCACAAGCGCACGCCGGCGGACATACCGTGGTGACGCATGAGGTGCCGTCGGCCTCGACCCGAAAGATCAAGATTCCCGATGCCTGCATTGGTCTTGGAATCAAATGCATGACTCCATTTGAAATGTTGCGGCGCGAGCGGGCGCGCTTCATCCTTGAACCTCCGCCATGAGCCGAACCAACGAAGCTGCGTTTGAGAGTGTCATCGAAACTCACCTCCTCGCGCGCGGCTATGTCCGCCTCGACCGCGAGGGCTTCGACCGCGCGCGCGCGATCTTTCCGGAGGCCGTGCTCGACTTCATCCGCGAAACTCAACGCGAGGAATGGGCGAAGCTGGTGGCCCTGCACGGTGCCAGTACCGGGGAGCAGATCCTCTTGGACCTGTGCAAGTGGATGGATGCGAACGGATCGCTCGCCACGTTGCGGCACGGCTTCAAGTGCTACGGTCGGACGCTCCGCGTGGCGTTCTTCAAGGCCGCGCACGAGCTGAACCCGGAACTCGAGGCGCGCTATGCGGCGAACCTGCTTGGTCTCACCCGTCAACTTCGGTTCTCGCCCCGATCCGAGAAGTCCCTCGACATCACGCTGAGCCTGAACGGCATTCCCATCGCGACGGTGGAGCTCAAGAACCCGCTCACCGGACAGACGGTGGACGATGCGTGTCATCAGTACCGGAGGGATCGCGACCCCCGGGAGCCGATCTTCGAGTTCAAGGGCCGCACCCTCGTCCACTTCGCCGCGGACACCGAGTCGGTGCGGATGACCACGCGGCTCGCCGGCAACGCGACGCATTTCCTCCCCTTCGACAAAGGTTGCGACGCTGGGGCTGGGAACCCTCCCGACCCGGCCGGGCGCACCTATCGCACCGCTTACCTGTGGGAGGAGGTCTTGCAGCGCGACAGTCTGCTCGACGTGCTCTCTCGATTCATGCACCTGCAGATCGAGGAAAAACGCGACGACCAGGGGCGCAAGGTGAAGGTCGAGTCCATGATCTTCCCGCGCTACCACCAACTCGATGCCGTGCGCCGGCTGGTGGATTTGGCCCGCGCCGAGGGCGTGGGGCACAACTACCTCGTCGAGCATTCGGCGGGCAGCGGCAAGAGCAACACGATCGGCTGGCTCGCCCATCGCCTCGCGTCCCTGCACGACGCCGCCAACCAGCGCGTCTTTGACAGCGTGATTGTGGTGACGGACCGCGTGGTGCTTGACCAGCAGCTTCAGGACACGATCTACCAGTTCGAGCACAAGCGCGGAGTGGTGCAGAGGATCGACGAGCGCTCGCGTCAGCTCGCCGAGGCGCTGGAGAACGCCGTACCGATCATCATCACCACCCTGCAGAAGTTTCCGTTCGTCTCGCGACAGTTGCTCAAGTTGGCTGAGGAACGCGGCACGCAGGGAGCCGGGATCCTGCCGACGCGATGTTGCGCGGTCATCGTGGACGAGGCGCACAGCTCGCAGGGAGGGGAGACGGCGACCGACCTGAAGGAGGTCCTCGGCGGCGAAGGCCTGCGGGACGAGGCGCGGAAGCGCGCCGCCGAGGAAGGCCGCGTCGACATGGAGGAACTCTTCCGTAGCATGGCCAAGCGCGGACGGCAGGTGAACTTGAGCTTCTTCGCGTTCACGGCCACGCCGAAGCACAAGACCCTTGCCGTATTTGGTCGGAGCGGCGAGCCGATCCACCGCTACACGATGCGCCAGGCGATTGAGGAAGAGTTCATCCTCGACGTGCTCAAGCACTACACGACCTACGCCACCTACTACAAGCTCCTCAAGGCCTGCGAGGAGGATCCCAACGTCGAGCGGAAAAAGGCGGCCAAGGCGCTGGCGCGCTTCCTGCGTCTGCATCCGCACAACATCGCGCAGAAGACCGAGGTGATCGTCGAGCACTTCCAAGCCGTCACACGGCACAAGATCAGCGGCCGCGCCAAGGCGATGGTGGTGACCGGCTCCCGGCTGGAGGCGGTTCGCTACAAGCAGAGTTTCGATAGGTACATCCAGGAGAAGGGCTACGCGATCAAGGCCCTGGTCGCCTTCTCAGGAACGGTGCAGGACGACAAGCTGCCGAATGTCACGTACACCGAGGAGAAGATGAACCTCGGCATACGGGAGAAGGAACTTCCCGAGAAGTTCGCCACGCAGGAATACCAGGTGCTGCTTGTCGCGGAGAAGTATCAGACCGGCTTTGACCAGCCACTCCTGCACACGATGTACGTGGACAAACGCCTTGCCGGGATCCAGGCAGTCCAGACGCTGTCACGGTTGAATCGAACGCATCCGCTTAAGGAGGACACGTTTATTCTCGACTTCGTCAACGACCGCGAGGAGATCCGCGAAGCGTTCAAGGTGTACTACGAAGGCGCGGAGATGGGGGAGGAGGTGGACCCCGCCCGCATGTACGCGATCAAGGGCGAACTGGACGCGACGGGAGTCTATGTGCAAGAGGAGGTCGAACGATTCCTTGCCGTGTACTTCAAGCCAAAGCAGCGGCAGAGTGCCCAGGACCACCAGGCCATGAACGCGGCGCTTGATCCCGCGGTGTCGCGGTTCGCCGCGCTGCAGCGGGAGCACGAGGACGAGGCTGAACTATGGCGCGGGAAAGTGCAGGCCTTCCGCAACCTGTATGGCTTTCTGAGTCAGATTATCCCCTACCAGGACTCGGACCTTGAGCGACTCTACGTGTTCCTTCGGCATCTTGCGGCGAAGCTGCCGCGGCGGGCGGGTGGACCGGCGTACCAGTTCGACGACGAGGTGCGGCTCGAGTACTATCGGCTGCAGAAGGTCAGCGAGGGCTCTATTTCGCTCAAGGAAGGCACGGCCCAGCCGCTCGACGGGCCAAAGGAGGTCGGCTCCGGACTTGCGCGAGAGGAGGCCGTCCCGCTCTCGCAGCTCATCGACCTGGTCAACGAGCGTTTCGGCACGGACTTCAACCAAGCCGACCAGCTTTTCTTCGACCAGATCGTTGAGGCCGCGGTGACCGACGATGGTCTGCGCCAGGCTGCCGCGGTGAACCCTGAGGACAAGTTTGGGCTGCTGTTCCGGAATCTCCTGGAGCGTCTCTTCGTCGAGCGCATGGACCAGAACGAAGAGATCTTCGTCCGGTACATGAACGATGCACCGTTCCGGGAAATCGTCAGCGGGTGGATGTCCTCCGAGGCGTACCGGCGACTGCGGGCCGACTCGATGGCAACCCGGACAACCGCGGCCCAACGGACGCTCCCGCCGGGAGTGCGGCTTGTGGAAGGCCTACCCGAGGAACGCTACGTCACCTGCATTCCGCTCGTTCCGCTCAAAGCCGCGGCGGGCGCCTTTGGAGACCCGCAGCACATTGAAAACGATGGTTTCGAGTGGGTCGCCGTTGAGTCACGTCACCGCCTGCGGCCTGGGATGTTCGTCGCCCAAGTTGTCGGCAAGTCGATGGAGCCGGCGATTCCGGACGGCGCCTATTGCATTTTCCGCGCTCCGGTCGAAGGCACCCGTCAGGGTAAGATGGTCCTCGTCCAGCTCCTCGACGCCACCGACCCTGAGACCGGCCAGCGTTTCACCGTGAAGCGCTACGAGAGCGAGAAGGCGACGAAAGGCGACTCCTGGCGCCACGAGCAAATCACACTGAAGCCACTGAACTCCAGTTTCGAGCCCTTAGTCTTGACTGGGGCGGACGTGGGTCTGGTGAAGGTCGTGGCGGAGGTGGTCGAGGTGCTTTCGGTGGCTGCGATGTAGGGAGAGCGATCATCGTGAAGACGTCTGAGGCCTGGATGCCTAACAAGAAAGCGGAATGCAGACGCCGCGAGGTGGAAACAGGCTGCTGCAGACAAGCGAATCCTGTGGCGGCGGCACAGTCAAAAGCGTAGGTCCGTTAGGGTCGAGTCTCCAGGCACTCCGCTTCGTTCCGTGGTAATCCGAGTATTGAGAAAGTCGGATATGATCAACGAGACCAGACTACCGTTGGCGAACGGGACGGCGCTACAGGGATGACTGGTACTACTGGTACAACCCTTGGATTCAGAGCGCGCTCCATTGCGGCGTCGGCTGCTCGCACCCGCCGAATCGCAGGAGCAATTTGATCGACATATTGGTGCGCGAGAATAAGGCAAAGTCGATATTTTCGAGTTTCCGCCAACAATTCAGCGAAAGAATCGGTCGTGAAATTAAAGAATTCGTCGATAAAGAGGTAGAAGTCTTTTCGATCCATTTCCGGCTTGCCAGCTCGACGCATCGCGGCAAGTTGAAACTGTGTGACAAGTAGGGAGCCGAGCAGGTTAGCTTTGTCATGGCCGAGCTTACCTTTGGCAAGATTAGCGATGAACAATCGCTGATTGTCTATCAGGAAGGGAATATTCACTTTTCGCTTCACTTGCCCAAGGATGTTTCGAATCACTGGATTTAATAAAAACTGACCAATTTTGTTTTGTATGGGGGCAATGGCTTCACGCTGAAAACGCGTATCGTAACTGGCATATTCGTGCTCCCAGAATTCCCGGATGAACGGGTCCTTGACCTGGCCGATGACCCACCTGCGGTAAGCTTCATCGGTTAGGAGCCGATTAAGGCCAAGTAGGGAAGTGTTCGGGCATTCCATTAGGGCCGTAAGGGCATTGTATAGGATGTATTCCATGCGCGGCCCCCAGGAATCCCGCCATATGCTCTTGAATGCGCCCACAATCCCGGAAGCAACCAAGTGCCGCTCCTCTCGGGGGACATTTCCCAGTAGGTTGAACGAAGTAGGGTAATTCAGGTCGGATGGATTGAAGTAGACGAAGTGGTCTGAGCGCCAACGGGGAACTAGATCCAACAATTCTTCGGCCAGGTCGCCATGCGGATCAATCAAACCAACGCCTTGCCCTAGGAAGATGAGTTGGAAGATCATGTTTCTGAGAATCGTGGTTTTCCCAGATCCCGTCTTGCCCACCACATATACGTGGTTGCGCAATTCGGGCAACTGAAGTTCAAATGGAAACGTTTGGCCCCATTTCTTTGCAGTACCCAATAGAATATTTTTGTCGTTGTTCATGATGTCAAATTCAGCCACCACTCCCGACCATAGCCGGAGATTCCGCGTGTCGTTTGAAATCTCTGACAACAGGAAGCGTCACACCGGTGCCCAGGCACCTCCAATGGTCGTCCCAGAACTGGGAACCCTTGGCAATCGCTGTTGGGTGCGTGCCAGTGGGGTAATGGAGGCTGAGTCCGAAATCCGAAGTCTTTATTGTAACAGGAAAGTGCACAGTGAGGCTACATGATGCTTGTGACTCCTTATGCAACTGCTTTCTGCGAAGCTATTGATTGAGAGGCGACTCTGGTATAGGGAGACGCCGGCAAATCGCGACGCTTTTTCCTCCGCTCACGCCGGTCAGCGTGTGTTCTCTTCTCGACTCGTCCTTGCCATGTCGCGAAGTCGTCCCGAAGTCGTAAGTCCGTTAGGGTCTAATTGAACACGTCCCCCCAACGTGTCGGCAGGGAAGGACGGTAGGACTGGACGGTCCGACTTCACGCTTTTTGGTAAGGGTCACCGGTTAGGCTGACACGAGATCCGATAGCCGGAGGAAAAAGCGTGAAGTCGGACCGTGGACGACGACACGTTGGGGAACTCGTGTGGCTCACTTGAGCCTTAAACACGTCGTCATATAGGTAAGGCCCCTACATACCATGAATGTAGGGGCTCGTCATGATAGTCTTCCATGGCCACTTGCGTCCATATGCATTGCGGATGCTCTCGGTTTGTGGATGGAGATGCATTCCAACAGCAGTTGGGCAATCAGAACAAACAGCGCATAGAAAGGGAAATGGCTCAGTTGAGCCACCGATTCCTGTCGCACAATATCTGTTTTGCGACTCAAATAGGCCAAAGCGGCTCTGTTGAGCCGGTATTTGGTCTTCCGATCTCGTTCCAAAAGTGTCGGCTTGTCCCTCTGGGACAGAGTCCACGATGGGAGTTTGAGTTTTTCGCCAGGTATAAGGATCGATCTCAATCTCTGAGATCTTTTAAAAGTGGTCGTCTTCACACAGACCGATATTCGTTGCAGAACCATCCCACGCGTTGGTAATCAGACGTCGCGCTTGGTATGGTGTAATTGCACTTGTGAGGGTTGCCGCCCTCTCGCGGTCGATAAAAACCGCAGACGAGTGCGATCAAAAAACCACCGGAAAAGCCGGTGGTTTTTGCCGTGTCATTCTTCTGCAGGGCTGCCGTCGTGCAACAGGCAGGCGCCTCCCCTGCCTGTCTTGCCGCCAAAACGCGATTAAACTCCAGAACATTCGTTCACCACCTGGCAACTGCTTCACAATCACCTTGTACCGACGATACTCCAGAACTGCGACGAATTCATAATACTGAGAACGCTCAAGCAAATTGAGGGTGAAGTGATCGAGCTAAACGAGGGAGTCGAGAGCGGGAAGGAAGTGCACGAGGTGCGTTTAGCGCGTTGGGGCTGCGCCCGCAGAAGGGTTTGGCCGGAG
>Ga0302046_10000492_pt1 | contig 39737 bp, 5 predicted proteins | sample RVTome_11_FD_200261 | JGI IMG/M metagenome (GOLD analysis project Ga0302046, IMG submission 200261) | Soil microbial communities from uranium-contaminated site in the Upper Colorado River Basin, Wyoming, United States - RVT147D111 (version 2) ...
TCGAGCTGGTGACCAGCCTGCTGGCGATCCTCAAGGCCGGCGGCGCCTACCTGCCCCTCGATCCCAAGAACCCCCGCGAGCGTCTCGAATTCATGATCGACGACGCCGCGCCGAGGGTGATCCTCACCCGCTCCGGCCTCCTGCCGCTGCTGCCGGAACGCGCCCTGACGGTCCTCGACGTGGGCCGCCTCGAGCCCGCGGAAGAGAGCGCGGCCAGAGTCGCGGCGGACGTGGCGCCCGAGAGCCCCGCCTACGTCATCTACACCTCGGGCTCGACGGGACGCCCCAAGGGCGTGGTGGTCAGCCACCGCTCGGCGGCCCGGCGGCTGCTGTGGGCGGCGCGCGCCGACCTCGACGCCGGCAGCCGCTTCCTGCACAAGACCAACATCAGCTTCGACGTCTCGGTGGCGGAGGTCTTCTCGCCGCTGATCGCCGGCGGCCGGGTGGTGATCGCGCGGCCGGGCGGACAGCGCGACGTGGCCTACCTGGGGCGGCTCATCGCCGACGAGGGCGTCACCGACACCTCCTTCCCGCCCACCATCCTCACCCTGATGCTCGGCGAGGAAGGCTTCACCGCCAGCACCCGGCTGCGCAAGGTCATCACCGGCGGCGAGACGGTGCCGCCGGAGCTGCCGGCCGCCTTCCACGCCGCCATGGCGAGCGGCGAGGTGGTCAACCGCTACGGCCCCACCGAGGCGACGATCTCGGTCTCCGAGCAGCGCTGTCGGCGCGGCGCGCGCGAGCGCTCGCTGCCCATCGGCCGTCCGATCGGCAACGCCGAGGTCCTGCTCCTCGACCGCCGGAGGCGCCTGGCGCCGATGGGCGTGCCGGGCGAGATCTGCCTCGGCGGCCCGGGCGTGGCCCGCGGCTACCTGCGGCGGCCGGCGCGCACCGCCGAGAGCTTCGTGCCCCACCTGCTCGCCGCGGCGCCGGGCGGCCGGCTCTACGCCAGCGGCGACCTCGGCCGCTGGCGCGCCGACGGGGCCCTCGAGTTCCTCGGCCGCGTCGACCAGCAGGTCAAGATCCGCGGCTTCCGCGTCGAGCTCGGCGAGATCGAGGCCGCCCTGGCGGCCCATCCGGCGGTGCGCGAGAACGTGGTCGTGCTGCGCGAGGACCGGCCCGGCGAGCGCGCCCTGGCGGCCTACGTGGTCTCCGGCGCCGACCCCCGCGAGCTGGCGGCGGAGCTGCGCCAGGCCCTCGCCGAGAAGCTGCCGGAGCACATGGTGCCGGCGGCCTTCGTGACCCTCGACGCCCTCCCCCTCACCCCCACCGGCAAGGTGGACCGGCGGGCGCTGCCGGAGCCGACCTGGGAGACGGCCGACTACGCCGCGCCGCGGACCCCAACCGAGGAGGTGCTGGCCGGGATCTGGACGCAGCTCCTGCGCGTGGAGCGCGTGGGCACGGGCGACGACTTCTTCGCGCTCGGCGGCCATTCGCTCCTCGCCACCCAACTGGTCTCGAGGGTGCGCGACGTCTTCGCCGTCGAGCTCGAGCTGCGCCGCTTCTTCGAGGCGTCCACGCTGGGCCTGCTGGCCGCCGAGGTCGACGCGGCCCTCGCCGCCGGCCACGCCGTGGCGGCGCCGCCGATCCGCCGCGCGGACCGCGGGCGGGAGCTGCCGCTGTCGTTCGCCCAGGAGCGGCTGTGGTTCCTCGACCGGCTCGAGCCGGGGCGGGCGACCTACAACGTCGGCACCGCGGTGGTCCTCGAAGGCGCGCTCGACGTCGCGGCCCTGGCGGCGGGCTACGCCGAGCTGGTCCGGCGCCACGAGGTGCTGCGCACGAGCTTTTGCCGCGGCGCCCGCGGCCCCGTGCAGGCGATCGCGCCGCGCGCCGAGGCGCCGCTGCCGGTGATCGACCTCACGGCCCTGCCCGCGGAGGTGCGCGAGCGCGAGCTGCGCCGCCGTGCCGCCGCGGAAGCGCGCCGGCCCTTCGACCTCGAGCGCGGCCCGTTGCTGCGGATGGTCCTGGTGCGCCTCGCCGCCGGCGCCGAGCACGCGGCCCTGCTGACGATGCACCACATCGTCTCCGACGAGTGGTCGATGCGGCTCCTGGTCCGCGAGCTGGCGGCGCTCTACGGCGCCGGCGCCGAGGGCCGCGCGGCGCGGCTCCCGGAGCTCGCGATCCAGTACGCCGACTACGCCGTGTGGCAGCGCGAATGGCTCGCCGGCGAGGTGCTCGAGGGTCAGCTCGCCTGGTGGCGCCGGCAGCTCGCCGGCGTGCCCACCGTGCTCGAGCTGCCCACCGACCGGCCGCGTCCGGCCGTCCAGAGCGGCCGTGGGGGCCATTGCCCGCTGCGCCTGCCGGCCGGCGTCTCGAGCCGCCTCGCCGAGCTGGCGCGGCGCTCCGGCGCCACCGTCTACATGACGCTCCTGGCGGTCTTCGCCATCCTGCTCAAGACCTACACCGGCAGGTCCGACGTGGTGGTGGGCTCCCCTATCGCCGGCCGCAACCGCAGCGAGCTCGAGGGCCTGATCGGTTTCTTCATCAACACCCTGGTGCTGCGCGCCGACCTCATAGGCGATCCGACCTTCGCCGAGGCGCTGGCGCGGGTGCGCACGGCGAGCCTCGGCGCCTACGCCCACCAGGACCTGCCGTTCGAGAAGCTGGTCGAGGAGCTGCAGCCGGAGCGCAGTCTGAGCCACGCGCCGCTGGTGCAGGTGGTCTTCCAGCAGCTCCAGGCCCCGGCGGTCCACGTCGAGACCGGGGGCCTGACGATCCGGCCGCTCGACGTGCGCGGGCGCGCCGCCAAGTTCGACCTGGTCGTCAACGTGCTCGAGACGCCGGACGGGTTGCGCGGCATGTGGCTCTACAGCGCCGACCTCTTCGACGCCACCACCGTGCGCCGCATGTCGCGCCACTTCACCGCCCTGGCGGAGTCCGCGGTCGACGACCCGTCGCGGCCGCTGTCGCACCTCCGGGCGATCACCGCGGCCGAGCGGCACCAGCTCCTGCTCGAGCGTCCACCCTCCCCCGCCGTCCCCGCGCCGCGCTCGACGCTCCACGCGCTCTTCGCGGCGCGCGCCGCCGAGCGGCCGGAGGCCACGGCCGTGATCTGCGACGGCGAGCGGCTCACCTACGGCGAGCTCGACCGGCGCTCCGGCCTGCTCGCCCGTTACCTGCGCGGCCTGGGCGTGGGCCGGGAGACGCTGGTGGCCCTCTACCTCGACCGCTCGACCGACCTGGTCACGGCGATCCTCGGCGTGCTCAGAGCCGGCGGCGCCTACGTGCCGCTCGATCCCGTCTATCCCGAGGAAAGGGTCGCCTTCGTGCTCGCCGACACCGCGGCGCCCCTGCTGCTCACCCAGGAGCGGCTGCGGCCGCGGCTGCCCGCCCTCGGCGCCAGCGTGCGCGCCATCGCCCTCGACCGCGAGTGGGAACGGATCGCAAGCGCGCCGGCGAGCGAGCCCGCGGCCGCGGCCGAGCCCGGCGACCTGGCCTACGTGATCTACACCTCGGGCTCCACGGGCAAGCCCAAGGGCGTCGGCGTGACCCACGGCCACGTCGTGCGCCTGCTCGAGGCCACCGAGCCCTGGTACGGCTTCGGCTCCGCGGACGTCTGGACGCTCTTCCACTCCTACGCCTTCGACTTCTCGGTGTGGGAGACCTGGGGCGCCCTCGCCTACGGCGGCCGGCTCGTGGTGGTGCCGTACTGGGTGAGCCGCTCGCCGGAGAACTTCGTCGAGCTGACGGCGGACGCCGGCGTCACCGTGCTCAACCAGACCCCGTCGGCCTTCCGGCAATTCGCCCGCGCCGCGCTCGCCGCCGGCCGCCCGCTCGCCCTGCGCTGGGTGGTCTTCGGCGGCGAGGCCCTCGACCTGCAGAGCCTCGCCCCCTGGTTCGAGCGCTACGGCGACGCGCGGCCGCGGCTGGTCAACATGTACGGCATCACCGAGACCACGGTCCACGTCACCTGGCGGCCGCTGGACCGCGCCGACGTGGCGGCGGCTCAGGGCAGCGTCATCGGCCGCGCCCTCCCCGACCTCGACCTCTACGTGCTCGACGGCGCCTTGCGGCCGTCGCCCGCCGGCGTGCCGGGCGAGATTTTCGTCGGCGGCGCCGGCGTCGCCCGCGGCTATCTGAACCGGCCGCCGCTGACCGCCCGGCGCTTCCTTCCCGACCCCTACTCGCAGCGGCCGGGCGCGCGGCTCTACCGCTCGGGCGACCTGGCGCGCCGGCGCGGCCACGACCTCGAATACCTCGGCCGCGTCGACCACCAGGTGCAGCTCCGCGGCTTCCGCGTCGAGCTCGGCGAGGTCGAGGAGGCCCTGGCGCGCCACCCGGCGGTGCGGGAGGCCGTGGTGCTGGCGCGCGGCGAGGGCTCGGACGACGCCATGCTGGTGGCCTACGCGGTCCGCGCCGTCGGCGCCGAGCCGGCGCTCGGGGAGCTGCGCGCCTTCCTCGCGCGCAGCCTGCCCGACTACATGCTGCCCTCGGCCCTGGTGACGCTCGACGAGCTGCCGCTGACGGCGCACGGCAAGGTCGACCGGCGCGCCCTGCCGGAGCCGACGTTCCAGGCCGAGCCGGGGCTGGACTTCGTGGCGCCGCGCAACGACCTCGAGCGCTTTCTCGCCGCTCTGTGGAAAGAAATGCTCGGACTCGGAGAGGACGTCCCCCTCGGCCTCCACGACGACTTCTTCGAGCTCGGCGGCAGCTCCATCCGCGGCGCCGTGCTGGTCGGCCGGCTGCAGCAGGAGCTCGGCGAGGTCGTCCAGGTGGTGACCATCTTCGACCATTCGACCCTCGCCGCCTATGGCGACTACCTGGTGGCCGAGCACCCGCGGGCGGTGGCGCGGCTCTTCGGCGAGGAGGCCGTGGGCGAGCGGGCCGTCCGTGCCCGCGACCGCGTCGACGCCGCCCGGCTGGCGCGGTTCCGCGGCCTCGTGAGTCCCCTGGCCCCGCGCGAGGCGGGGCCCAGGAACGGCCCCGCGATCTTCGTGCTGGCGCCGCCGCGCTCGGGCACGACGCTGCTGCGGGTCATGCTCGGCGGCCACCCGCGGCTCTTCGCGCCGCCGGAGCTCGAGCTGCTCTCGTTCAACACCATGGCGGAGCGGGCTGCGGCGTTCTCGGGACGCGACGCCTTCTGGCTCGAGGGGCTGATCCGCGCGGTCATGGAGATCCGCGGGTGCGACGCCGGCGAGGCCCGGCGCCTGATCGCCGAGCACGAGGCCGCGGGCGCGCCCACCCAGGCCTTCTACGGCGTGCTCCAGGAATGGCTCGGCCCGCGCCTGCTGGTCGACAAGACGCCGTCGTACACCCTCGACCCGGAGGTCCTGCGGCGCGCCGAGGCCTACTTCGACGACGCCGTCTACGTCCACCTCGTGCGCCACCCCTACGGCATGATCCGCTCGTTCGAGGAGGCCAAGCTCGACCAGATCTTCTTCCGCCGGGAGCACCCCTTCGAGCGCCGCGAGCTTGCCGAGCTGATCTGGCTGGCGAGCCACAGGAACGTCCTGGGCTTCCTCGCCGGGATCCCGGAGCGCAGGCGCTTCGAGCTGTCCTTCGAGGAGCTGGTGCGCCGGCCGCGCCAGGTCATGGAACGGCTCTGCGAGCACCTCGGCCTGGGCTTCGATCCGCGCATGGTGGAGCCCTACGAGCAGCGCTCCTCGCGCATGACCGACGGCGTCCACGCCGAGTCCCGGATGCTGGGCGACGTCAAGTTCCACCAGCACCGCAAGATCGACGCCGGCGCCGCGGAAAGCTGGCGGCAGATCTACCGCGAGGATTTCCTGGGCGAACCGACGTGGGAGCTGGCACGCCGGCTCGGCTACCGCGAAGGGCCGGCCGCGGGGCCGCTGGTGACCCTCCGGCGCGGCGCCGACGACGCCGTGCCGCTCTTCTGCGTCCACCCCGCCGGCGGCAACGTGCATTGCTATTCCGAGCTCGCCCGCGCCCTCGGCCCCGAGCAGCCGGTCTACGGGCTGCAGGCCCGCGGCCTCCACGCCGGCGAGACGCCCCAGCGGCGAGTCGGGGAGATGGCCGATCACTACCTGCGAGCCGTCCGCGGGCTGCGGCCCGAGGGGCCCTACGCGCTGCTCGGCTGGTCGTTGGGCGGCGTCGTGGCCTACGAGATGGCGTGCCGCCTCGGGGCGGAGGGTCACGAGGTCTTCCTGGTGATGCTCGACACCTTCGCCCGCGCCCCCGAGCAGGTGCGCCGGCGCGGCCAGGTCGAGCGGCTGACCGCCTCGCTCGGCGTCGCCGAGCTGGTGACGGCCGAGGACCTGGCGGGGCTCGACGCCGACGAGCAGCTCGAGCTGGTCTTGAAGAGGGCCGCGGAGCGCGGCGTGCTGCCGTCCACCGTGGGCCTGACCGACGCCCGGCGCTACCTGGAGGTCTTCGACGCCGGCCACGAGGCCTACGCCGCCTACGAGCCGCCGGCCTATTCCGGCGCCGTGACCTTCCTGCGCGCCAGCGAGCCCGAGCCGGCCGACGAGACCCTGGGCTGGCGCCGCCACGTGACCGGCGAGCTGCGCGTCCACGCAGTGCCGGGGCCCCATCGGGCCATGGTCTCGCGCCCGCACGTCGAGGTCGTGGCGGCGCGGGTCGCCGAGCTTTTGCGCGCGCCGCGGCCGGCGCCTCAAGCGGTCTGACCTTTCAACCCACACAGGACCGAGGACCCATGGACACCCTGCTGCGCGATCTGCGTTTCGCCCTCAAGAGCCTCCTGCGCCGCCCGATGATCACCGCCGCGGCGGTCCTCTGCCTGGGCATCGGCATCGGCGCCACCACGGTGGTCTACAGCCTCGTCGACGCCGTGCTGCTGCGTCCCCTGCCCTACCGCGATCCCGAGGGGATCTCCACCCTGTGGCTGCACTTCCCCAGCGAGGGGGTCCCCACCTCGCCGCTTTCCACCCACGAATTCCTCGACCTGCGGGAACAGGCGGCCCACGCCTTCGGCGAGCTCGGCGCCCTGACGCCGTGGTCGTTCAACCTCACGGACACCGTGCCGCCGCAGCGTTTGAACGCGGCCCGCGTCTCCGCCGAGGTCTGGGGCCTGCTCGGCGCACGGCCCGCCCAGGGCCGGACCTTCACCGCCGCGGAGGAGGAGCGCGGCGACAGCGTGGCGGTGATCAGCCACGCCCTGTGGCAACGCGCTTTCGGCGGCGACCCCGACGTCCTCGGCCGCCGCATCACGCTCTCGGACGTGCCCCACGACGTGGTCGGCGTGATGGCCCCCGACTTCCGCCCGGTCCTCGACGGCGTCGAGGTGTGGGTGCCGCTGACGCCTCAGCGGGCCGGCCGCCGCGACATGCGCCGGATCAGGGTGCTGGCCCGCTTCGCCGACGGCGTCGGCCCGGAGCGGGCGCAGGCCGACCTCGACGAGATAGAGAGCCGTTTCGCCGCGGACTATCCGGACCTCTACTCGAGCGGCTGGGGCATGCGGCTGGTGCCGCTGCTCGAGTCCGAGGTGGGAGAGGTGCGCGGGCGGCTCACGGCCTTCCTCGGCGCCGTGGCCCTGGTGCTCCTGATCGCCTGCATCAACGTCGCCAGCCTGCTCATGACGCAGGCCACGGCGCGCGAAAAGGAGGTGGCGTTGCGGGTGGCGGTCGGGGCCGGCCGCGGCGCCCTGGTCCGTCAATTCCTCACCGAGAGCGTCACCCTGGCGGCCCTCGGCGGCCTCCTGGGGCTGGGGCTCGCCTACCTCGGCATCGAGCTGGTGGTGCGCTTGCAGCTCGGCAACATCCCGCGCCTGGAAGAGGTCGGCATCGACCTCGGGGTCCTCGGCTTCACCCTCGCCGCCTCGCTCCTGGTGGGCATCGGCTTCGGGCTGGCCCCGGCGCTCACGGCCTCGGTGCCGCGGCTGCACGCGGCGCTCAAGGAAGGCGGCAAGACCTCGGCCGCGAGCCGGCGCCACCCGTTGCGCAGCGCCCTGGTGGTCGTCGAGGTCACCTTCGCCGTGGTGGTGCTGATCGGCGCCGGCCTGATGATGCGCAGCTTCCTGCGTCTCCAGGAGGTCGACCCGGGCTTCCGCGCCGATGGCCTCGTCACCATGCAGCTCGACCTGCCCTTTCCCGCCTACGGCCCGATCCCCGACCGCCTGGACTTCTACCGGCGCTTCAGCGAGACGCTCCACGCCTTGCCCGGCATCGAGAGCGCCGGCCTCATCTCGCACCTGCCGTTCACCATCTTCGGCCTGGCCGGCTCCATCGAGGTCGAAGGCCGCGACACGGAGGACTCGGGACCGCTGCTCGGCTGGCGGATGATCAGCCCGGAGCTCTTCAAGACGATGGGGATCCCGCTGCTCAAAGGCCGCCTCTTCGACGAGCGCGACCACGTCGACGCGGCGCAGCGGGCGGCGATCCTCGACGAGGCGACGGCGAACCGTCTGTGGCCCGAGGGCGGCGATCCGATCGGCCGGCGCGTCAAGATGGTCGGCTGGGTGCGCGACGAATGGCGCCAGGTGGTGGGCGTCGTCGGCAGCGTCAAGCATCACAGCCTCGCCGAAGACGCCGAGCAGCTCTACGTGCCCTTCCAGCAGGCCGCCGTCCTGCAGGTGGGCATCGTGCTGCGCACGTCCATGGACGCCCTGACGGCCGCCGCCTCGGTACGCGATGCCTTGCGCGCCCTCGATCCCAGCCTGCCGGTGGTGCAACCGCGGCTGATGGAGGACCTGATCTCCGACTCGCTTTCGGGTCCGCGGTTCAACCTGGTGCTCTTCGCGCTCTTCGCGGCGATCGCCCTGGTGCTCGCCGCGGTGGGGATCTACGGCGTGATGTCGTACTCGGTGTCGCAGCGCACCTCGGAGATCGGCCTGCGCTGCGCCCTGGGGGCGCGGCGCCGCGAAGTGCTGACGCTGATCCTCGGCCAGGGGCTGAAGCTCGCCGTCCTCGGACTCGGTCTCGGTCTCGTCCTCGCCTGGGCGCTGACGTTCCTGCTCTCGCGGCTCCTCGGGGGCATCCTCTACGGCGTCAGCGCGACCGACGTCGCGACGTTCGTGGGGGTGCCGGTCGTCCTGTTGGCGGTGTCGTTGGTGGCGTGTCTGCTGCCCGCGCGGCGGGCGGCGTTGATCGACCCGATGCGGGCGTTGCGGGAGGAGTAGGGGTATTCTTGCGCGGCCAGGTCGCCGAGCGCGTAGAGAGCGGGCTGTCGGCGGTGGCGGAGGCGGCACAAGGTATACTGCTCATGCAGCGCGAGGAGAGACCATGCTGACCTACAAGGCGATGTACAAGTTCCTGGACGAGGGCGTCCATGCCGAGGTCCTGGACTTCCCTGGAGTCATCACCTGCGGCGACAACCTGGCCGAGGCCCGCCGCTATCTGAGCAGCGCCCTGGTCGACATGGCCGAAACCAACCTGCTCCAGGGCGAACCACTTCCCCAGCCTGATCCGGACGCCACCGACCCCGACGCTGATTTGGAGGAGCCGATCCACTTGCTGCTGACGGCGGCTTCTCGCGTCGTGGTGGTTCCCGAAGAGGCGGTTCGTGAAACGGCGTGATCTTCTTCGTCATATCAGCCGACACGGCTGTCGGCTCGTACGCGAAGGGGGCGATCACTCGATCTGGGAGAATCCGGCCGTCAAGAGGCGCGCCTCGGTGCCGCGGCATCGCGAGATTCCCGACTACACTGTACGGCGAATCTGTAAGCAGCTCGACGTACCTCAGCCGTTCTGAGACCGAAGGGTGGCAAGGTCAGGTCCGTGCCGCGTCCGAGAAACGCCGGCGGTGGGTGGCGTGTCTCGCCGAGCCACCGGAGCCGCACCTGGCCTTGCGCGCGCAGCAGAGGACGTCCGGAGCGTCCTCGGCACTGGTGCGTGGCACAGCCCTGCTGCGCGGCCATGGTCACGTCGTTTCGATGGCTCAGCTTCGAGCGCAAGGCCAAGTGTACTGCCAGCCAGGGACGGAGGACGGGCGCCCTTCGTCGTCATCGTCTTGACGGGTTCTTGCACTTGACCTTGCCACCCCGGGCCGTCGTGGCGGTGCGCTAAAGCCAACGTCTGCTGATCGGCAGGAGATTCTCTCGGCTGCTTCGCTGATCTTCAGAGCTCAGAGGGCCAGAGCTCAGAGGATCAGAGAATGGGGGCAGACACCCGAAAACCGAGGAGCGCAAGGGCGCCGAGCGGAGTGAGGTGGAAGCGAAAGGCGCAACGCGCGTAGTCTAGATCGAAGTCGAACGAGCCGCCGCGCGCCACACGCGAGGCTGTACCTTCCGGATCCTCTACCGCTGGTTCCTCGTAACTCTCGCGCCACGTGGTGGCGCACCACTCCCACACGTTGCCGCTCATATCGAGCACGCCGTAAGCCACCTGTGTCAGCATAGTTGTCGCCCCGACTGAAGAGGAGCGAAACGATGCACTACCGAGTCGATTACCCCGACGACAGCCACGGCCGCGGGCACCGAACCCCCAGCCGGCTCCGGACTCTCCATCCGCGAGAGATGCCTTGCTCCGGTCCGGGCGACAGCCACGGCCGCGGGCACCGCCCACCTCTCGGACGAGGAGCTGGGCGCCTTCCTGCGCCGCAAGGGCCTGTACCAAGCGCAGATCGACGCTTCAGCCGCCCGAAGCTCGGGCTCGGCGGCCGCGACGGGTCGCGTCAGGACATTCCCTTGAGCTTGGCCAGCACCTTGTCGAGCTGATCCGGCGCCAGCCCCGAGTCGGCGAAGTCCGGCTCGGACGACGCGGGCTCCTCCTCGTTCCACGACGGCTCGGCTTCGGCCGGCGCCACCTCGACGGCGAGCGGCGACAGCTCGGCAATCGTCTGGTGCTCGAAGACGTGCCGGGGCTCGAGCCGGATGCCGGCTTCTCCCGCCCTGGTGATCACCCGGATGGCCATGAGCGAGTCGCCGCCCAGCTCGAAGAAGTTGTCGTGGATGCCGATCTCGGCGCCGCCGAGCTGCTCTTGCCAGATCTCGGCGAGCCGGCGCTCGACGTCGTTGCGCGGGGCCTCGTACTCCGTCTTCGCCTCCAGGGCCTCGGGGGCGGGCAGCGCCTTGCGGTCCACCTTGCCGTTGGCGGTCAGCGGCAGCTCCTCCAGGAAGAGGAAGACGCCGGGCACCATGTGCTCGGGCAGCTTGCCCGCGAGGAAGACGCGGACCTCCTCCGCCGTGGCCTCGCTCCCCTCGTCCAGGACGACGTAGGCGACGAGACGCTTCTGGCCGCGGGCGTCGCCCACGGCCACGGCCACGGCGGCGCGGACCGCCGGGTGACGCAGCAACGCCGCCTCGATCTCGCCCAGCTCGATGCGGTGGCCCTGGACCTTGACCTGGAAGTCCTCGCGGCCGAGGAACTCGATGGCGCCGCCGGGCAGGTAACGGCCCAGGTCGCCGGTGCGGTAGAGCCGCTCGCCGCTGCGCGGGTGGGTGACGAAGCTCGCCGCGGTCTTCTCGGAATCGCGCCAGTACCCCTTGGCGAGGCCGACGCCGCCGATGAAGAGCTGGCCGGGGGTCCACAGCGGCCGCGGATCGAGGGCGTCGTCGAGCACCGCGAAGCTCTGGTTGACCATGGGCACGCCGTAGGGGATGCTCGTCCACTCCGGCGGAACCTCCTCGATCGGATAGAGGATCGACCAGATCGACGCCTCGGTGGCGCCGCCCAGGCTGATCACCTGGATCTCGCCGTCGTCCGCCGGCAATCCGCCGACCCGCCGGCGGCCGGTCAGGCCCTCGATCCGGTCCGGGAGGGTCACCGGGATCCAGTCGCCGCTCATCAGCACCAGGCGCAGCGTCGACAGCGAGAGCCCCGGCTGGCCGGCGGCGTACTCCACTAGCATCTCCATCAGGGCGGGGACCGTGTTCCAGGTCGTCACGCCGTGCTCTCGCACCAGCTCCGCCCAACGGCTCGGGTCGCGGGTGGCCGCGGGCTCCGGCAGCACCAGGACGGCGCCCACGGCCAGGGGACCGAAGACGTCGTAGACGGAGAGGTCGAAATTGAGGGCCGAGAGGGCGAGCACCCGGTCGGCGGCGCCGACGGCGAAGCGCTCGTTGACGTCGACGACGGTGTTGAGGGCGCCGCGGTGGTCGATCATCACCCCCTTGGGCAACCCGGTCGAGCCCGAGGTGAAGATCACGTAGGCCAGATCCTCGGGCGTCTGCACGGGCTCCTCGAGCCCGTCTTCCGCCTCGCCGGCGAGCCAGCTCTCGTCGAGCGCGACGCGGGCGACGCCTCCGGGCCATTCCAACCCCTCGGCGAGCCTCGGCTGCGTCAGCGCGACGTCGACCTCGGCGTGCTCCAGGAGGAGCTCGAGACGCTCATGGGGCAGGTGCGGGTCGACGGGCAGATAGGCCGCTCCCGAGCGCAGGATCCCGAGCACGCCCAGGACCTGCTCCCAGCCCTTCTCCATCACCACCGCCACGAGGCGGTCAGGCCGGGCGCCGCGCCGGCGCAGCTCGCGGGCGAGGCGCGCCGAGCCGGCGAGGAGCTCGCCGTAGGTCACCCGGCGCTCCCCGGCGATCACCGCCGGGCGGTCCGGCTGGCGTCGCGCCTGGTCGAGGAAGCGCGCGTGCAGCAGGCCCGGCGGCACCGGCGCCGCGGTGGCGTTGACGCGGGCGCGCTCGTCGAGCTGCTCGGCCGGCACCAGGAGGTCGGCGCCGAGGCGCCGGCGCCAGACGTCTTCGTCGTCGACGAGACGCTCCAGCAGCCGGCGGTAGGCGGCGAACATGGCGTCGACCATGCCCGCGGGGAAGAGCTCGTCGACCACGTCCCAACTGTAGGAGAGCTCGCCGTCGGCCTCGGTGACCTGGTGGTCGATCCACACCTGCGAGGTCTGCGACACGCCGAAGAGCATCTCGCCCTGGAGCTTGGGGGTCTCCTGGTCGTCGGCGGCCTCGGCGGCCGACAGGTTCAGCGTGCTGGTGAAGACCACCGGCATGATCCCGGCGCCGGGCTGCAGCCGCCGGCGCTCGCGGAGCACGCGCACGCCGCTGACCAGGCGGTGGTCGAGGTCGTCCCACAGCCGCTCCAGGAGACGCCGGGCGCGCGCCGAGAAGCACTCGGCGCCGGCGTGATCGACCTCGAGCAGGGTGACCGAGGTGAAATCGCCCACGAGCTGGTTGACCTGGGGGTGCATGGGCAGGCGGTTGAACAAGGTCAGGTTGACGGTGAAGCGCGGGCTCTTGCTCCAGCAGGCCAGCACCTCGGCGAAGGCGGTGAGCAGCACCGCCGACGACGTGAGGCCGGCCGCCGTGCCGAGGCTTTGGAGCCGCGTCCACTTCTCGCGGTCGAGGCGCCCCTGGCGACGCACGAACCGGGGCTGGCGAATCGCGTCCGGCGACTTGGCCAGGGGCAGCTCCGGCGCCGGCGGCAGGGTGAGCAGACGTTGGCGCCAATAGGCCAGCGCGCGCTCGTAGAGCGGCGAGGCGCGCAGCGCCGCCTCCGCCAGCACGTAGTCGCGGAAGGAGATCTCGAGCGGCGCCAGCGCCGCGTCGGGATCGGCGTAGAGCCGGCCGAGCTCGGAACCCAGCAACCGGAAGCTCCAGGCGTCGCCGATCAGGAGGTCGATGCTGAAGTGGATGCGCACGCGCCCGTCGTGGCGCGACGCCCGGATCTCGAAGAGCGGCCAGGCGTCGGCGGGCAGGACCTGGTGCGACAGCTCGTCGCGGACGGCCTCGAGCCTGGCCTCGACGCTCTCGCGATCCTCGCCGGTGAGGTCGAGCACCCGGATCTCGTAGGGCGGCACCTCGGGGAGGACCTTCTGCCGGCCGTCGGAGGTGACCACCGCGCGCAACATGCCGTGACGCTCGACCAGGCGCTGCCAGGCGCGCTCGAAACGCGGCACGTCGAGGTCGGGGCTCTCGAGCTCGAGGTAGCGGTGGGTGGCGCCGGCGCCGAGCTCGAGGCCCTCGCTGCGGCCCACCCAGTAGGCGCCCTGGATGTCGGTCAGCGGGAACGGCTCGTCCCGGCCGGTGGGAGACGGCTCGAGCGCCGGCAGCCAGGCGTCCGTCTGCCGCCGGCCGCCGAGCTCGGTCACCAGGGCGGCGAGCTGCGCCACCGTGGGCCTCTCGAACAGCCGCCGCATGGGCACGGCGACGCCGAATGCCCGCTCCACCCGGCTCATGAGCTGGGCCGCCAGGAGCGAGTGTCCGCCGAGGGCGAAGAAGTCTTCATGGACGCCGAGCCGCTCCACGCCCAGCACCTGGCGCCAAATCGCCGCCAACATCTCCTCCACCGGCGTGCGCGGCGCCACGAATTCGCCCGCCGCGGCCCCTTCGGCCTCCGGCAATTCGCGGCGGGCCAGCGCGGCGCGGTCGACCTTGCCGTTCGGCGTCAGCGGCAGCGACTCCAGAGGGACGAAGACGGACGGGATCATGTAGGAGGGCAGCCGCGCCTCCAGGAAGACGCGCAACGGCGCCGCGGCGGGAGCCGTGCCGCCGGCGCCCGCCACGAACGCCACCAGGCGCCGATCCGCCCCTTCCTGCCGGGCCACGACCGCCGCCCGCTCGACCCCGGGCGCCGCGCCCAGCCAGGTCTCGACCTCGCCGAGCTCGATGCGGAAGCCGCGGACCTTGACCTGCCGGTCGCGGCGGCCGGCGAACGTCACGTGGCCGTCGGGCCGGTAGCGCCCCAGGTCGCCGGTGCGGTACACGCGGTCGGCGGGGTCGGCGTCCGGGCCGGCCAGCGCGTTCGCCTGGAAGCGCGCCGCGGTGAGCTCCGGGTCGTTCAGGTAGCCGGCTGCCAGGTGCGGGCTGCGCATGAGGATCTCGCCGAGCTCCCCCACCCCTGCCTGCGCGCCGGCGGAGTTGACGACCAGGAGCTGGACGCCGCGCAAGCCGCTGCCCAGGGGCAGGATCTGCCGGCCGTCGTCGCCGGCGCCCTCGCCCGGCGGCGATTCGTAGAAGCTGACGGCGCGCTGGGTCTCGGTCGCGCCGTAGAGGTTGACGCAGGTCACGGCGGGCGCCAGGCGCCGCAGGCCCTCGACGTCGCGGCGGCTCAGCACGTCGCCGACCAGGAAGACGTAGCGCAACGAAGGCACCTCCGAGGTGCCGGCGCCGAGCGCCAGCACCTGGCCCATGGCCGGCGTGAGATTGGCCACGGTCACGCCCTCGCGGGCGGCCCAGGCGCCGAGATAGCCGGGCGTGAAGATCTGCTCGGGATCCGGGATGACGATCGTGCCCTCGAGAGCCAGCGGCATGAAGAGGTCGCGGTGCAGCGGATCGTGCGAGAGGCCGGACAGCATGCTGTAGCGGTCGCCCGCGCGCAGCCCGAAGCGCTCGCGCAAGAAGGGAAGGAAGTGGCTCAGCGGGCCGTGACGCCCGAGCACGCCCTTGGGCTGCCCGGTGGAGCCCGAGGTGAAGGCCAGGTAGGCGAGGTCGTCGGGGCCGAGCTCGAGGCCGAGCGGGCTGGTGGCGGCGCCGGCCAGGCAGCCGTCCGTCACCCCGTCGCCGAGGTCGAGGCGCGGGCAGCCGAGCTCGGCGCACGCCGCCGCGAGCTCCGCCGGCGGCGGCCCGGCGGCGGCGATCGCGATCCAGGCCGCGGGCGCCGCCTGGCGCACCATGTTGGCGAGGCGCTCCGGGGGATAGGCGGGATCGAGGATCACGAACGCGCCGCCGGCCTCGAGCGTCCCCAGCACGGCCCACGCCAGCGGCGCGGCGCGGTAGGCGTAGATCACCACCGCGCCGCCGCGCTCGAGCCCGGCCTCGCGCAGGCGATGGGCCACGCGGTGGCTGGCGGCGGCGACCTCACGATAGCTCCAACGGCCGACGCGGTCGACGACCGCCTCCCTCTCGCCGTCGGCCGAGGCAGCGGCGTAGAAGAGCTCGTGCGCGGCACCGAGCCACGCCGGATCGAGGGGCGCGGCCGGATCCGGCAGTCGCGGCCTGGCCGCCGCCGTCACCAGGTCGAGGGCGTCCACCGGGCGGCTCGGGTCGGCCACGGCCTGGGCCAGAAGCAGCTCGTACTGGCGCAGCATCTCGTCGATGCGGGCGGCGTCGAAGAGGTCGCGGTTGTAGACGACCTCGAGGTGGATGCCCCGCTCTTCCTGGCGGGCGTAGACCGTGAGGTCGAACTTGGAAGCGAGCTCCGGAACCGCCAACGGGGTCAGGGTGAGATCGGGCAGCCGCGCCTCCTGCACCGGCAGGTTGAGCATGTTGAAGAAGACCTGGAACCACGGCGGCCGCGACAGGTCGCGCTGCGGATGAAGCTCGTCGATGAGCTTTTCGATCGGGATCTCCTGGTGCGCGTAGGCGCCCAAGGTGGTCTTCCTGACGCGATCCAGGAGCTCGTCGAAGGAGGGTGCGCCGTCGAGGCGGGTGCGCAGCACCAGGGTGTTGAGGAAGATGCCGATCAGCCCCTGGATCTCGGCCCGGTCGCGGCCGGCGATGGGGGTGCCCACGGCCACGTCGGTCTGACCGGCGAGGCGGCCGAGCAGGGCCTTGAAGCCCGCCAGCAAGGTCATGAAGATCGTCGCGTTGTGGCGGCGGCTCAAGGCGTCGAGGCGCCCGGAGAGCTCGCCGTCGAGGGTCAGCGTGCGGGTGCCCCCGCGGTAGGTCTGGATCGGCGCCCGCGGCCGGTCGGTGGGCAGCTCCAGGGTCCCTTCGAGACCGGCGAGCTGCCGGCGCCAGTAGCCGAGCTGCTCCTCGAGCGCTTCGCCGGCGAGCCACCGGCGCTGCCAGGCGGCGAAGTCGGCGTATTGCAGGGGCAGCTCCGGCAGCCGCGACGGCGTGCCGTTGCGGAAGCTCTCGTAAAGCGTGGCGAGCTCGCGCGTCAGCACGCCGACCGACCAGCCGTCCGAGAGGATGTGGTGCATGGTCAGCAGCAGCACGTGCTCCCGCGCGGCGAGCCGCAACAGCTTCAGCCGGATCGGCGGCGCCGCGGCAAGGTCGAAGGGGCTGGCCGCTTCCTCACCGGTCAATCGCCTCGCCAGGCGCTCGCGGGCGCTCGCGGGGAGCCTTCCGAGGTCGACCACCGGCAAGGCGCCGGCGGCGACCTGCCCGACCGGCACGGTCACCTGCACCGGCCGGTCCTCATCGACGCGGAAGAAGGTGCGCAGGGTCTCGTGGCGGCGCACCACTTCGCGGAAGGCCCTCGCCAGGGCCGCCTGGTCGAGCACGCCCGCGAGCTTCAGGGCCACCGGCATGTTGTAGGCCGGGTTGCCGGGCTCGAAGCGGTCGAGGAGCCACAGGCGCTCCTGGGCGAACGACATCGGGCGCTTCTCGCCCGGCGCCAGCCGCGGGATGGTCTGCGCCTCCCCCAGCTCCTCGATCTCCTGCTCGGCGAGCAGCTCGAAGAGCCTCATCTGTGCTTCGGTCATCGTCATGTCGCTGTCTTCTCCGTGGCCAGGATCATACGGGTTTCGTCGGCCGACATCCTCCGGACGCGTAGCAGGAGCCGCGCCAGCTTCTCGGCCTGGCCGGGGCGGGGCTCGTGCGCCATCACCGCCGCGGCGAGCTCGGCGATGGTGGTGGCTTCGAACAGGCGGCGCAGCGGCAGGTCGACCCGCAACGTCGAGCGCACCTGGGCGACCACCTGGGTGGCGAGCAGCGAATGGCCGCCGAGCTCGAAGAAGCCGTCGTGGACGCCGACGCGATCGAGGCCGAGCAACTCGCCCCAGATGCCGGCCAGCACCTCCTCCACCACGGTGCGCGGCGCCACGTACGAGGCAGCCTCGGCCCACTCCGGGGCCGGCAGGGCGCGGCGGTCGACCTTGCCGTTGGGGGTGAGGGGCAGCGCCGCGAGCACCACGAAGGCCGCGGGCACCACGTGCTGGGGCAGCCTGCGCTGCAGCAGGCCGCGAAGCTCGGCGGCCGACGTCGCGGCGCCCTCCGCCGGCGCCACGTAGGCCACCAGGCAGCGCCCGCCCGCCGGCGCCTCGCGCACCGTCACCGCCGCCTCGCCGACCGCCGGGAGCTCGCGGAGCACCGCCTCCACCTCGCCGGGCTCGATGCGGAAGCCGCGGATCTTCACCTGCTGGTCGATGCGGCCGAGGAACTCCAGGGGACCGGCGGCGGCGTGACGGACCAGGTCCCCGGTGGCGTACAGGCGCTCGCCCGGGACCGTGCCACAGATACTGGGCACGAAGCGCTCGGCGGTCGGCCGCGGCCGGGCGAGGTAGCCGCGGGCGAGACCGTCGCCGCCGATGAAGAGCTGGCCGGGGACGCCGATCGGCACCGGCCCGAGGCCGCGGTCGAGCACGTGGACCCGGGTGTTGGCCACCGCCGCGCCGATGGGCACGGTGGCGGCGCCGGCGGGCACCGCGGCGACCCGGTGCCAGGTGGCGAAGGTGGTGCTCTCGGTCGGCCCGTAGACGTGGAGCAGCCGTCCGTGGAAACGGCAGTCCGGCGGCGCCGCGGCGAGCACTTCGCGCACCCGCGCCGGATCGACCGCCTCGCCGCCGAAGAGCAGATGCCGTACGCCGGCCAACGCCGGCGCCTGTTCGCGCGCCAGCAGGTTGAAGAGCGCCGTGGTGAGGAAGATGGCGCTCACGCGCCGGCGCCGGATCTGCGCCGCCAGCAGCGGCGGCGACAGGGCCGCGTCCCGGTCGATGAAGCTCAGCGCGGCACCGCTGGCCAGCGGTGCCCAGATTTCGAAGGTGGCGGCGTCGAACGCCGTGTTGGCGAGCTGGGCCACGCGGTCGCCGGGTCCGAGGTCGACATAGTCGGTGCCGCGTACCAGCCGTACGATGCCGCGATGGGGGATGGCGACGCCCTTGGGCCGGCCGGTGGACCCCGAGGTGTACATGACGTAGGCCAGGCTCTGCGGCGTGGCGGCGGCCGGCGGGCCGTCGGCGCTGCCGATCCGGGCCGCGTCCGGGTCGAGCGAGATCACGTGGGAGACGGTCTCCGGCAGCCGCTGCGGCAGCATCGGACGCAGGGCGTCTTCGACCACCAGCACCGGCGCGCCGGCGTCGGTGATCATGAACGCCAGCCGCTCCCGCGGATACTCGGGATCGAGGGGGACGTAGAGCCCGCCGGCCTTCACGACCGCCAGGGTGGCCGCCACCATCCGTGGCGAGCGCTCCAGGCAAAGCCCCACCGCCACCTCCGGTCCCACCCCCAGGCCGCGCAGCACGTGGGCGAGCCGGTTGGCGCGCCGGTCGAGCTCGCCGTAGCTCGTGGCGCCGCCGGCAAAGTCGAGCGCCACCGCGTCCGGGGCCGCGGCGGCCCGAGCTGCGAAGAGGTCGGCCGCGGTCGACGAGCGCGGATAGGCCGCGGCGCCGCCGCTCCACTCCGCCAGGAGCTGATGGCGCTCGGCGGCGCCGAGGAGCGCCAGCTCCGCGAGCCGCGCGCCGAGGTCGCCGGCGAGCGCGCGCAGCGCGTTGCCGTAGTGGCGGGCCAGGCGCTCGACGCGGGTCGCGTCGAAGAGGTCGCGATCGTAGTCGATCGCGCCGCGCAGACCCGCGGCGGTCTCGGCGAGCGAGACCGTGAGGTCGAACTTGGCGGCGACCTCGTCTCCCGGCGGCAGGATCTCGACGGCCAGGCCCGGCAGGTCGACGGCCTCGAAGGGCGTATTCTGCACCGCGAACATCACCTGGAAAAGCGGCGAGCCGGCCAGGCCGCGCTCGCCGGGCAGAGCTTCGACCACCTTCTCGAAGGGCACGTCCTGATGGCCTTGCGCTTCCAGGACGACCCGGCGCACGCGCGCGAGCAGCTCGCGCCAGGTGAGGTCGCCGCGCAGGTCGACGCGCAGCGCCAGGGTATTGACGAAGAACCCGATCAACTCCTCGACCTCGCGCCGGTTGCGGTTGGCGCTCGGCGAGCCCACCGTCACTTCCCGGGCGCCTCCGGCAGCGCGCGCCAGGGTGACGCAGAACGCCGCCAACAGGGTCATGAACAGCGTCGTGCCCTGGCGGCGGCCGAGGCGGCCCAGGGCCTCGACGAGCTCCGGCGCCGGCGCCAGCGGTACCGTGGCGCCGCGGTGCCGCGGCGCCGGCGGACGCGGCCGGTCGGTGGGCAGCGCCAGGGGCTCGAGCCCTGCCAGGCGCCCGCGCCAATAGTCGAGCTGCCGCTCCAGGACCTCGCCGGCGAGCCGGCGGCGCTGCCAGAAGGCGAAGTCGGCGTATTGCACCGGCAGACTCGGCAGCGGCACGGCAGTGCCGGCGGCGGCGGCGCGGTAGAAGGCGGCCAGATCGCGCACCAGCACCCCCGACGACCAACCGTCGGAGATGACGTGGTGCATGTTGACGTGCAGGACGTGCTCGTCGCCGCCGAGCCGCAGCATGACGGCGCGCACCAGCGGCAGCGCCGCCAGGTCGAAGGGCCGGCGGCTCTCGGCGGCGAGCAGGCGGCGCGCCGCGGCGGCGCGCCGCTCGGCGCCGAGCCCGCTCAAATCGACGAGCGCCGGCGCCAGGTCGAGGCTCTCCGCGACCTCCTGCAACGGCCGGCCGCCGGCCTCGACGATGCGGGTCCGCAGCGTTTCGTGGCGCCGGGCCAGGGCCGACAGGCTCGCCGCGAGGGCGGCGAGGTCGAGCGGGCCCGCCAGGCGCACCGCCACCGGCACGTTGTAGACCGCGGCGCCGGGATGGAGCTGCTCGAGGAACCACAGGCGCTCCTGGGCGAACGAAGGCTCGCTGCGCGGCCCGCGCGGACGCCGTGCGAGCGGCGGCGCGGCCCGGGGCTCGTCCCGGGCCGCCGCCACCACGGCGGCGAACGCCCCGAGCGTCGGCGTCTCGAAGATCCGGCGCAGCTCGACCTCGACCCCGAGCTCGGCGCGCAGCCGCGACGTCAGGCGAGTGGCCTTGAGGGAATGGCCGCCGAGGGCGAAGAACGAGTCGTGGAGGCCGACCCGCTCGACGTCCAACAGCTCGCTCCACAGCGCCGCCAGCCGCTCCTCGAGCGGCGTTCGCGGCGCCGCGTAGACAGCGTCGCCCGGCCGTTCGGGAGCCGGCAGGCGGCTCAACGCGGCCCGGTCGACCTTGCCGTTGGGCAGGAGCGGCAGCGCCGCGAGGACCACGAACGCCGACGGCACCATGTAGCCGGGGAGCCGCGCCCGAAGCTGGGCCGCCAGCGCTTCGGCGTCCGTCTCGCCGGTAACGTAGGCCACCAGGCTCTTGTCGCCGGCGTCCTCACGCACCGCCACCACGGCCTCTCGCACCGCCGGATGCGCCGCCAGCGCCGCCTCGACCTCGCCGAGCTCGACGCGGAAGCCCCGCAGCTTGACCTGGTAGTCGATCCGCCCCAGGTACTCCACGTCGCCCGAGGGCAACCAACGCGTCCGGTCGCCCGTCTTGTAGAGCCGCCCGGCGGCGAGCGGATCGGGGATGAAGCGCTCCGCCGTCAGTCCCGGACGCCCGAGATAGCCGCGCGCGAGCTGCACGCCGCCGAGGTGCAGCTCGCCGGCGACGCCCACCGGCACCGGCCGCAGCCGGCGGTCGAGCACGTGGACCCGGGCGTTGGCGATCGGCCGGCCGATCGGCACCTTGCGGGACCCGGGCATCCACGGCCACCAGGTGACGTCGACGGCCGCTTCGGTGGGACCGTAGAGGTTGTGCAGCTCGGCGCCCACCCGCTCCTCGCAGCGCGCCGCCAGGGCCGCCGACAGGGCCTCGCCGCTCGCGATCACCCGCGACAGCGACGCGAGCGACTCCGCCCCCGGCTCCTCGACGAAGGCCTGGAGCATCGACGGCACGAAGTGGAGCGTCGTCACGGCGGCGCGGCGGATCGTCCGCACCAGGTAGGCCGGGTCGCGATGACCGTCCGGCCGCGCCACCACCAGCTTCGCGCCCACGGCCAGCGGCCAGAAGAGCTCCCACACCGAGACGTCGAAAGAGAACGGCGTCTTGTGCAGCACCCGGTCCTCCGGGGTCAGCCGGAAGACGTCCTGCATCCACGCCAGCCGGTTCGAGATGCCGCGGTGGGCGTTGACCACGCCCTTGGGACGCCCCGTCGAGCCCGACGTGTAGATGACGTAGGCGGCGTGGTCGAGCCCCACCGCCGCCGCCGGACGCGTCGCCGGGCGCCCGGCGAGTGCCCGGCGCTCGCCGTCGACGTCCACCGCCCGCGCTGCGGTCAGCGCGAGCGCGGATCCGCGCGTGAGCACCACCGGCGCCGGCAGCCCGCCGGCGAAGTCGTCCGCCATGAACGCCAGGCGTTCCCGTGGGTACGAGGGATCGAGGGGGACGTAGGCCGCCCCCGCCTTGACCACCGCGAAAAGCGCGGTCACCAGCTCGAGCGAGCGCTCCAGGTGGACGCCGACCCGGTCCTCCGGCCGCACCCCGAGCGCGATCAAGTGACGGGCCAGGCGGTTGGCCGCCGCGTCGAGCCCGCGGTAGCTCAGGATCCGGTCCTCGAAGACGACGGCGGCGGCGTCCGGCGTCCGGTCGACCTGCGCCTCGAACGCGTGGTGCAGGCAAGTGGGCGTCAAGGCGGCTTCCGTGGCGTTCCACTCGGCCACCACCTGGTGGCGCTCGCCCGCGGTCAGCAACGGCAGCTCCTCGACGCGGTCCTCAGGACGCGCGGCGGCGGCGCTCAGGAAGGTCGCGAAGTGGCTCCGGAGACGCCGCGCCGTGGCGGCGTCGAAGAGATCGCGGTCATAGTCGAGCCCGCCTTCGAGGCCCGCGGGGCCTTCGGCGAGAGCGAGGTGGAGGTCGAATTTCGCCGTGCCGGTGTCGAGAGGGAGGATCGTGCTCTCGATCCCCGGCAGCCGCAGCTCGCCGAGGGGCGCGTTGTGCAGCGCCAGCATGACCTGGAAGAGCGGCGGACGGCTCAGGTCGCGGTCGCTGACGAGCTGGGCGACCAGCTTCTCGAACGGCACGTCCTGGTGGTCGTACGCGGCGAGCGTGACTTCGCGGACCCGCGCCAGGAGCTCGGCGAACGTCGGCCGGCCGCCGAAGTCGAGGCGCAGCACCAGGGTATTGACGAAGAAGCCGATCAGGTCCTCGGTCTCGCGGCGGTTGCGGTGGGCGATCGGGGCACCGACGGCGAAGTCTCGCGCCTCGCCGGCGAGGCGCGAGAGCACGGCGCCGAAAGCCGCCAGGAGCGCCATGAAGAGCGTCGCGCCCCGGGCCCTCGCGAGCGCGGCGAGCGCCGTCGACGGCAGCGCGACCGGCAACGAGCCGCCGCGGCGGCCGGCCTTTGCCGGCCGCGGCCGGTCGAGCGGGAGCTCGAGCGGCGGCACCCCGGCGAGCTGCCGGCGCCAGAAGCCCAGCCGGCGCTCGAGGGCGTCGCCGGCGAGGACCTCGCGCTGCCAGATCGCGAAATCCGCGTACTGGAGGGGCAGGGCCGGCAGCGGCTCGGCGCGGTAGAGCGCCGCCAGCTCGCGCACCAGGACGCCCAGGGACCAGCCGTCGGCGACGATATGGTGGAGCGTCAGAGCGAGCACGTGCTCGCCCTGCGCGAGGCGCACGAGCAGCGCACGCGCCAGCGGTCCCCGCTCGAGGTCGAACGGCTCGACCGCCACCGCCCGGACCAGGTCGCGGGCAAGACGCTCGCGCCGTCCGGCGGGCACGGCGGCGAGGTCGGCGACCGTCAAGGCCAGCTCGCGGTCGGGAGAGATCACCTGCACCGGCTCTCCGCCGTCGGCGGCGAGGGTGGTGCGCAGCACCTCGTGGCGGCGGCCGATCTCGGCGAGCGCGCGGCGAGCCGCCGCCGCGTCGAAGGGGCCGGCCAGACGCACCGCGAGCGGCACGTTGTAGGTCGCCGCGTCCGGCTCCAGGCGGTCGATGAGCCAGAGGCGTTCCTGGGCGAACGAAGCCGGCGCCCGCCGGCCGCGCGTTCGCGCCACCAGCGGCGCGGTCTCGGGCAGCTCCTCGCGGCGGCTCTGCTCCACCGCCGCCGCCAGCTCCGCCACGGTGGGGGCGGCGAAAAGCCGGGCCAGCGGCAGCTCCACCGCGAAGCTGCGGCGCACCCGCGACAACGCCTGGGTGGCCAGCAGCGAGTGGCCGCCGAGCGCGAAGAAATCGTCATGGACGCCGACCCGCCCGACACCCAGGAGCTCGGCCCAGATCGCCGCCACCAGCTCCTCGACCGGCGTGCGCGCCGCCGCGAAACCGTCCGCTGCGGCGCTCCACCGCGGAGCGGGCAGGGCCTTGCGATCGACCTTGCCGTTGGCGTTGAGCGGCAGCGCGTCGAGCACGACCACGGCCGCGGGCACCATGTACTCCGGCAGCCTGCGCTCGAGCAACGGCCGCAGCTCGGCCGGCGAGGGCGAGCCTGCCGCGGGCGTGACGTAGGCCACCAGACAGCGGCCGCCGCCGGGCGCGTCGTCGCGCACCACCACCGCGGCGCCGCGCACCTGCGGCAACTCGAGGAGCACCGCCTCGACCTCGCCGGGCTCGATGCGGAAGCCGCGGATCTTGACCTGCTGGTCGATGCGGCCGAGGAACTCCACGGCGCCGCCGGCGGCGCGCCGCACCAGGTCGCCGGTGGCGTAGAGGCGGTCGCCCGCGGTGCCGCGGACGTCGGGCACGAAACGCTCGGCGGTGAGCCCCGGCCGCCGCAGGTAGCCGCGGGCGAGGCCGTCGCCGCCGATGAAGAGCTGGCCCGGCACGCCGAGCGGCACCGCGGCCAGATCGCGGTCGAGCAGTTGGATCCGAGTGTTGGCGACGGCTCGGCCGATCGGCACGGTCACGGCGCCCGCCGGCACGTCGACGACCCGATACCAGGTGGTGAAGGTAGTGTTCTCCGTGGGTCCGTAGGCGTTGAGTAGACGCTCGGGGGGAGCCGCCGCGAGGACCTCGCGCACCCGCGCCGGATCGAGCGCCTCGCCGCCGACGAGCAGATGGCGCACCGTGGCGAACGCCGACGCCTCTTCCCGCGCCACCAGGTTGAAGAGCGCCGTGGTGAGGAAGAGGGCGCTCACCTCCCGGCGCCGCAGCTCGGCCGCCAGGCGCGGCGGCGACACCGCCACGTCCTTGGGGACGAAAACCACCGAGCCGCCGCTGGCCAGCGCTCCCCAGATCTCGAAGGTCGCGGCGTCGAAGGCGGCGTTGGCGGCCTGCGCCACCCGGTCGCCCGGCCCCAGGTCGACGTAGTCGGTGCCGCGCACCAGCCGGACGACGCCGCGATGAGTGACGGCGACGCCCTTGGGCCGGCCGGTGGAGCCGGAGGTGTACATCACGTAGGCGAGGCTCTCCGGCGCGGCGGCCGGCCCAGAGCCTTCCGGTAGCGGGTCTTCGATCCCGACGAGACGGGCGCTCGTCGTTGCCGGCAGCAGCGGGCGCGAGGCGGCGTCGACGAGCACCACGGGCGCGCCGGCGTCGTCGAGCATGAAGGCCAGCCGCTCCGGCGGGTGGTCGGGATCGAGGGGCAGGTAGAGCCCGCCCGCTTCGAGCACCGCGAGGGCCGCCACCACCATCCGCGGCGTCCGCTCCATGCACAGCCCGACCGCCGTCTCCGGTCCGACGCCGAGACCCCGCAGCCCCCGGGCCAGGCGTCCGGCGCGCCGGGCGAGCTCGCCGTAGGTCATCACGCCGCCGGCGTCGCGCAGGGCCACGGCGTCGGGAGCGTCCGCGGCGCGCTCGGCGAAGAGCTCGGGCAGGGTGCGCGAGCGCGGATAGGCGGTGGCCACGCCGCTCTCCTCCACCTGGAGCTGGTGGCGCTCGCCCGGGCTCAGGAGCGCCACGCGCGCCGATAGTCTCTCGGGATCGCCGGCGACGTCGCTCAGCGCGTTCAGAAAGTGCCGGGCCAGGCGCTCGACACGGGTCGCGTCGAAGAGGCCGGCGCGGTACTCGATCAGGCCCGCGAGGGCGCCGCGGCTCTCGGAGAGGGTCACCGTGAGGTCGAACTTGACGTCGACCTCGCCGGCGGCGGGGAGCAGCTCGGCGTCGAGGCCCGGAAGCTCGAGGGTGGCGGGGAGGGCGTTCTGCAGCGCGAACGCGACCTGGAAGAGCGGCGAATGGTCGAGGCTGCGCTCGGGCCGTAGCTCCTCCACCAGCTTCTCGAACGGGAGGTCCTGGTGCGCGTAGGCCCCGAGGGTGGTCTCGCGCACCCGGTCGAGGAGCTCGGCGAACGTGGGCGCGCCGCCGAGGTCGGCGCGCAGCGCCAGGGTGTTGACGAAAAAGCCGATCAGCCCTTCGATCTCGCGCCGGTTGCGGCCCGCGATCGGCGAGCCCACCACCAGGTCGCGCCGGCCCGTATGGCGGGCGAGCACGACCTGGAACGTCGCCAGCAGGACCATGAACGGCGTGGCGCCGCGTCGGCGTGCGAGACCGTCGAGGTCGGCGGCGAGCGCCGCCGGCACGGTGAAAGGCAGAGTGGCGCCGCGAGCGCTCGGCAGCGCCGGCCGCGGCCGGTCGGCCGGCAGCTCGAGGAGCGCCGGCGAGACGGCGAGACGGGCGCGCCAGTAGGCGAGCTGGCGCTCGAGCTCGTCGCCGGCGAGCCAGGCGCGCTGCCACACCGCGTAGTCGACGTATTGGAGGGGCAGCTCGGGCAGGGTTCCGCCGCCGAAAAGCGTCGTCAGCTCGTGGAGCAGCACGCCCATGGACCAGCCGTCCGCCACCACGTGGTGCGTCACCAGCGAGAGCACGTGCGCGCGGCCGGACGTGCGCAGGACGAGGGCGCGCAGCAGCGGCGGCGTCGCGAGCTCGAACGGACGCCGGCGCTCCGCGGCCAGCACGCGGGCGGCAACGTCGGCGCGGGCCGCGGATCCGAGCCCCGAAAGATCGACGACCGGCAGGGTGATCTCGAGGCGCGGCGCGACGGCCTGCACGGGGCGTCCGTCCACGGCCTCGAAGCCGGTGCGCAGCGATTCGTGCCGGCGCACGATCTCTCGCAGGCTCGCCGCCAGGGCCGCGACGTCGAGCTCGCCGGACAGGCGCACGGCGGCCGGGACGTGGTACGCGGCGCCGCCGGGATGGAGCTGCTCGAGGAGCCACAGGCGCTCCTGGGCGAACGAGGCCGGCGGCCTGGCGCCGTCGCGAGGGCGGCGCGCCAGGGGCGGCGCGGCGCAGGGCCCTCCCTCCTCCACCGCCGGCGCGAAGCCCGCCACCGTCGGCGTCTCGAAGAGGCGCCGCACGGGCACTTCTTTACCGAAGCGCTCGCGCACCCGGGAGACCAGCCGGGTGGCGAGCAACGAGTGGCCGCCGAGGGCGAAGAAGTCGTCGCGCGCGCCGACGCGCTCCACCCCCAGGAGCTCGCTCCAGATCGCCGCCAGGATCTCCTCGGTGGGCGTGCGCGGCGCGGCGTACGGCGCCGTCTCCCACCGCGGCGCCGGCAGCGCCCGGCGATCCACCTTGCCGGAAGGCGTCCGCGGCAACGCGTCGAGCGCGACGAAGGCCGAGGGCACCATGTGCCCCGGCAACCGCGAGCGCAGGTGCGCCTCGAGCATCGCGGCGTCGGCGCCGCCCGTCACATAGGCCACCAGGCGCGGCGTGCCGTCCGCCGACGCCACGACCGCCGCTTCCTGCACCGCCGGATGCGCCGCCAGGGCCGCTTCGATCTCCCCGAGCTCGACGCGGAAGCCCCGCAGCTTGACCTGGAAGTCGATCCGCCCCAGGTACTCCACCTCCCCCGTGGGCCACCGTCGCGTCAGGTCCCCCGTCTTGTACAGTCGCCCCGGGGAGAAGGGATCGGGGACGAAGCGCTCCGCGGTCAGCGCCGGGCGGCCGAGGTAGCCCCGCGCGAGCTGGACCCCCGCGAGGTGGAGCTCGCCGGCGACGCCGACCGGCACCGGCCGCAGCCGGCGGTCCAGCACGTGGACGCGGGTATTGGCGATCGGCCTGCCGATCGGCACCCGGCGCGGCGCGGCGGCGCACGGCCACCAGGTGACGTCTACCGCCGCCTCGGTGGGACCGTAGAGATTGTGCAGCTCGGCGTCCACCCGGGCGTGGAAGCGCGCCACCAGCCCCGGCGGCAGGGCCTCGCCGCTCGCGATCACCCGCGCCAGCGTCGGAAGACGCTCCACCCCGGGCTCCTCGACGAAGGCCTGCAGCATCGACGGCACGAAGTGCAGCGTCGTCACGCCGGCACCGCGGATCGTCCGCACCAGGTAAGCGGGGTCGCGGTGGCCGTCGGGACGCGCCAGGACCAGACGCGCTCCCACCGCCGGCGGCCAGAAGAGCTCCCACACCGAGACGTCGAAGGAAAACGGCGTCTTCTGCAGCACCCGGTCCTCCGGCGTCAGGCCGAAGGCTTCCTGCATCCACAGCAGGCGGTTCGAGATGCCGCGGTGGGTGTTGACCACGCCCTTGGGCCGCCCCGTCGAGCCCGACGTGTAGATGACGTAGGCGGCGTGATCGAGCCCCACCGCCGCCGGCGGTCGCGTTGCCGGGCGCGCGGCGACCGCCGCGCGCTCGGCCTCGACGTCCACCACCCGCGCTCCCTCGGCGCCGAGCCCGCCGCGCGTCAACACGACCGGCGTCCGGCCGGGCGCCAGGTCGTCCACCATGAAAGCCAGGCGCTGCGCCGGGTACGAGGGATCGAGCGGCACGTAGGCGGCGCCCGCCTTGACGACCGCGAACAGCGCGACGACGAGATCGAGCGAGCGCTCCATGGAGACGCCCACCCGGTCCTCCGGCCGCACCCCGAGGGCGGCGAGGTGGCGGGCCAGTCGATTCGCCGCCGCGTCGAGCCCGCGGTAGCTCAGCGCCGCGTCCGCGAAGACGGCGGCGACCGCCTCCGGCGTCCGGTCCACCTGCGCCTCGAAGGCCTGGTGCAGGCAGGCCGGCGGCGAGCCGGCGACGGTGTCGTTCCACTCCTCCACGAGCTGGTAGCGCTCGGCCGCCGCCAGCAACGGCAGCTCGGAGAGGCGCAGCCCGGGATCGGCCGCGGCGCCGGCGAGGAGGATCGTCCCGTGGCGCCAGAACCGCGCCATCGTCGCCGCGTCGAAGAGATCGCGGTCGTACTCGAGCGCCGCCTCGAGGCCGCCGGACGCCGGCGTGAGCGCCAGGTGCACGTCGAACGTCGCGGCGCCGGTCGACAGCGGCAGCAGCTCGCACTCGAGGCCGGGCAGCCGCGGCGGCGCCTGCTCGTTCTGCAGCACCAGCATCGCCTGGAAGAGGGGCGTACGGCTGAGGTCGCGCTCGCTCGCCAGCTCTTCGACCACCTTTTCGAAGGGCGCCTCCTGGTGGGCGTAGGCGTCGAGCGCCGTCCGCCGCGTCCGCGCCAGCAGCTCGCGAAAGCTCGGATCGCCGGCGAGGTCGCCGCGCAGCGCCAGGGTGTTGACGAAGAAGCCGATCAGCTCCCGGACCTCGTCGCGGGTGCGGTTGGCGATCGGCGCCCCGACGGTGACGTCGCGCTGCCCGGCGTGGCGTCCGAGCAGGGCCTGGAAGGCGGCCAGGAGGACCATGAACAGCGTCGCCCCGTGCTCGTGGCCCAGCTCGCCCAGCGGCCGCGCCAGCTCGGCGGGCAGCTTCGCTTCGAGCCGGGCGCCGCGCGCCGCGCGCACCGGCGGACGCGGGCGGTCGGTGGGCAGCCGCAGCGTCTCGACGCCGGCGAGCTGCCGGCGCCAGTAAGCGAGCTGCTCCTCGAGGACGCCGCCGGCCATCTGCTCCCGCTGCCGGCGCGCGTGCTCGGCGTACTGGATCGGCAGGGCGGGCAGCCGGGCGTCGCCGCCGGACGCGTAGAGGGTCGAAAGCTCGCGCACGAGCACCCCAGTCGACCAGCCGTCCGACACGATGTGGTGCATCACGAAGACCAGCACGTGCTCGTCGCGGGCGTGGCGCAGCAACGCGGCGCGCAACAGCGGGCCGCGGCCCAGGTCGAAAGGCCGGCGCGCCAGAGTCGCCGCCAGGGCCTCGCCGGCCCGGCGGCGCGCCGCCGGCTCCAGGCACCGCAGGTCGACGATCGCCAGCGGCGGAAAGAGGTCGTCGTGGATCTCCTGCACCGCCTCGCCGCCGCGGCCGGTGAACGTGGTGCGCAGCGCCTCGTGGCGCCGCACGACCGCCCGCAGGCTGCGCTCGAGGGTCGCGGCGTCGAGGCGGCCGCGCAGGCGCAGCGCCGAGGGCAGGTGGTAGGCCGCGCTCGCGGGATCGAGCTGGGCGAGGAACCACAGCCGCCGCTGCGCGAACGAGAGCGGCGCCGCGCCGGGTTCGCCCGCCGTCGTCTCCGGAGGCTCGCGATCGCCGCCCAGGAGCGCCGCGAGGCCCCGCACGGTCGGCGCCGTGAAGAAGCCGCGCAGCGTCACCTCGCCGGGAAAGACGCGGCGCAGCCGCGACAACAGCTCGACTGCCGTCAGCGAATCGCCGCCGAGCTCGAAGAAATCGTCGTCGAGGTGCACCTCCTGGACGCCTAGGAGCTCCCGCCAGCACCGGGCCACCGCGTCCTCGACGCCGGCGCGCGCCGTGTCGCCGCCGCGTGGCGCGGGGGGCGGTAGCGCCGCCTCGTCCGCCCTCGCCGGCGCGTCGAGCCAGTACCGGCGGCGCTCGAACGGGTAGGTGGGCAGCACGACTCGCCGGCGCCGAAGACCGCGGGAAAAACCTCGCCAGTCCACGGCGTAGCCGGCCTGCCAGAGCCGGCCGACGCCGGTGAGCCAGTGCTCGAGCTCCGAGCCGCCCTGCTCGGCCGGCGGCAGAGAGCAGAGCGCCAGGGGCGACGGCGCTCCCCGCTCCCTGGCGGCACGGCGCGCCAGGGTGCTCAGGGCGCGCCCCGGACCCGCTTCTACGAAGACCGCCGCCGGATCCTCCACCAGGAGCCGGATACCTTCGGCGAAACGCACCGTCTCCCGGACGTGACGCACCCAGTAGCCCGGATCCCGCGCCGCCTCCGGCTCGATCCAGGCGCCGGTGAGGTTGGAGACGAAGGGAATCCGCGGCGCGCGCAGCTCGAGCCGACCCAGGAAGTCGCCCAGCGGCGCCAGGACCGGCTCCATCATCGCCGAGTGGAAGGCGTGGGAGGTGGCGAGCCGGCGGAACTCGACGCCTTCCGCCCGCAGGCGCCTCACCAGGCCGTCGACGGCGGCCGGCGGACCCGAGACGACGACGCGGTCCGCGGCGTTGACCGCCGCCAGCGACAGCTCCTCTCCGAGGAGCGGCGTCACCTCGCTCTCGGGCCTGGGCACCGAGACCATGGCGCCGCGCGGCAGGGCGGCCATCAGCTTGCCGCGCTCGGCGACCAACGCCAGGGCGTCCTCGAGCGAGAAGACCTCCGCGACGCAGGCCGCCGCGATCTCGCCGAGGCTGTGACCGATCATCGCCTCGGGAGGTCCGACGCGCTCCATCCACGTGCGCGCCAGGGCGTGCTCGACCACGAAGAGCGCGGGCTGCGTGATCTCGGTGCGCCGCAGCCGCTGGCCGGCCGCCGCGTCCGCCGGGAACAGCACGCGTCGCAGGTCGAGCCCCAGCCGCGGCTCGAGCAGCTCGGCCGCGCGGTCCACCTCGCGGCGGAACACCGGCTCTTCGCGGTAGAGCTCCCGGCCCATGCCGATCGTCTGGGCGCCCTGGCCGGGGAAAAGGAAGACCAGCGACGGCGTGACGTCGCCGGCGACGCGGCCCCCGGCCGCGAGCCGCTCGGCCGCCTCTTCGAGGTCGCGGGCGACGGCGAGCCGCCGGTGCTCGAAAGGCTGGCGGCCGACCTGCAGGGTGTAGGCCACGTCCGCCGGGCGCAGGCCGCGGTGGCGCCGCAGGTGCTCCGCGAGACGGACGGACGCCGCGTCGAGGGCCGTCGCCGTGCGCGCCGAGAGCACGAAGAGATGGAGCGACGGTCCGGCCTCGGGCTCCTCGGCGATCGCCGGCGCTTCCTCCAGCACGACGTGGGCGTTGGTGCCGCCGATGCCGAACGAGCTCACGCCGGCGCGCCGCGGCGTGCCCTCGGAAGCCGGCCACTCGGCGAGCGCCGTGTTGACGTAGAACGGGCTCGCCGCCGGCTCGATCTCGGGGTTGGGCTCGCTGAAGTGCAGGCTGGGCGGGATCCGGCGATGGACCAGGGCGAGCACCGTCTTGATCATCCCGGCGACGCCGGCGGCGGCGTCGAGGTGGCCGAGGTTGGTCTTCACCGAGCCGACGGCGCAGCGGCCGGCGGGGGCGGCCTCGAACGCCTGGCGCAGGGCCGCGATCTCGATCGGATCGCCGAGCCGGGTGCCGGTGCCGTGGGCCTCGACGTAGCCCGCCGTCGCCGGATCGGCGCCGGCCTTGCGCCACGCCTTGCGCAGTACGTCGACCTGACCCTCGACGCCGGGAGCCGTGTAGCCCACCTTGACCGAGCCGTCGTTGTTGACCGCCGACCCCTTGATCACCGCCAACACCGGATCGCCGTCGGCGAGCGCCCGCTCCAGGGGCTTGAGCACCACGACCCCGACGCCGTTGCCGACCACGGTGCCGCGGGCCGCGGCGTCGAAGGCGCGGCAATGGCCGTCGGGTGAGAGGATGCCGTCCTCCTGGTAGAGGTAGCCGCTCTTCAGCGGCACGGTGACCGAGACGCCGCCCGCCAGAGCCATGTCGCAGTCTCCGGCGAGCAGGCTCTGACAGGCCACGTGCACCGCCACCAGCGACGTCGAGCAGGCGGTCTGGACGGCCAGGCTGGGCCCTTTCAGGTTCAGCTTGTACGAGGTCCGGGTGGCGAGGAAGTCCTTGTCGTTGGCGGCGAGGATCTGCACCGCGGAGACCACCGAGCCGCCCGCGGCCCGGGAATGCAGATGCAGCAGATAGGTGCTGAAGCTGGCGCCGGCGAAGACGCCGACCTCGCCGCGGTAGCCCTCGTGGCCGTAGCCGGCGCGCTCCAGCGCCTCCCAGGCGCACTCCAGGAAAAGGCGCTGCTGGGGATCGAGACGCGCCGCCTCGCTCGGCGGCACGTCGAAGAAGGCCGCGTCGAAGAGGTCCGCGCCGTCGAGAACGCCGGCGGCGCGCACGTAGCCGGGTTGCGCGAGCTCCTGCTCGCTGACGCCGGCGGCCAGCAGCTCGTCGTCGGCAAAGAACGAGATCGATTCGACGCCGCCGCACAGGTTGCGCCACAGCTCGTCGGGGTCGCCGGCGCCGGGGAACCGCCCCGCCATGCCGACGACGGCGATCTCGGGGAGACGCGGCGCGGCAAGCTCGGCGGGAGCGGGCTCGGCCGCCGCGGCGGGCCGCAGGCGCTCGCCGAGGGCGGCGACCGTGGGGTAACGGAAGAGCTCGGTGACGGCGAGGTCGACGCCGAGCTCGGCGCGGATCCGGTCGGCCACCCGGGGCAGCAGCAGCGAGTGCGCCCCGAGGTCGAAGAAGTTGTCGTGGACGGACACGCTCTCGACCCCGAGCGCCTCCTGCCAGATCGCCGCGAGCTTGCGCTCGAGGCCGGCGCGGGGGGCACCGGCGGGAGACGGCAGCCCGTGGCCCTTCAGCGCCCGCCGGCCCAGCGCCGCGCGATCCACCTTGCCGGTGGCCAGCAGCGGCAGCGCCTCCAGCGCCACCCAGGTCGAGGGGACCATGTAGTCCGGAAGCCGCCGGCGCAGGAAGTCGCGCAGCTCGTCGGCGGCGACGTCACGCTCGCCGCGGACCCAAAACGCCGCCAGCCGCGCCGGAGCTCGGGCCACCGCCGTCACCGCCACGACGACCGCCTCCGCAACCGCCGGATGGGCGAGAAGCGCCGCTTCGATCTCGCCCGGCTCGACGCGGAAGCCGCGGACCTTGACTTGGTGGTCGAACCGCCCCAGGAAGCCGATCGCGCCGTCCGCCAGGTACCGCGCTCGGTCGCCGGTGGCGTAGAGGCGCGAGCCGGGACCGACGCCGAAGGGATCCGGAATGAACCTCTCGGCGGTCAGCCTCGGCCGCCGCAGATAGCCGCGGGCCAGCCCGACGCCGGCCGCGAAGAGCTGGCCGGGAACGCCGCGCGGTACCGGCCGTAGCCGCTCGTCGAGCAGGTAGACGCGATGGTTGGCGATGGGCCGGCCGATGGACGGCGATCCCGCTCCGGCTTCCGCGGCCACCGGAGAGAAGGTCGTGACGACCGTGTTCTCCGTAGGACCGTAATGATCGACGAAACGGAACGGCGCCGACGGGTCCGGCGCCCGGTGCAATCGGTCGCCGCCGGTGAGCAACGCCCGCAGGGCCAGGTGCTCCGGAGCCGGCTCGGCCAGCACCGCCTCGGCCAGCGGCGTCGGCATGAATGACAGGGTGATCCCGCGCGCCGCCACCCAGCCGAGCAGCCTTCGGGGCTCGGCCATGACCTCGGCAGGCGGCACGTAGAGGGACGCTCCGGCGCACAGGCCAGGCCAGATCTCGAAGACCGACGCATCGAAGCCGGGACCGGCGATCAGGCTCAGCCGGTCGGCCGCCGTGGCCGCGTGCTCGCGCAGGTACCAGGCCACCAGGTTGGCGAGGCCGGCGTGGCGCAGCTCGGTGCCCTTGGGCCGGCCGGTGGAGCCCGAGGTGTAGATCACGTAGGCGAGGTTCTCGCTGCCCGGTTCCGCCCTCTCGCGAGCTCCCGGCTCGCCGGCCGTTTCGCCCAGGCCGGCGCGTAGGCGCTCCCGGTTCAGCACCACCGCCGCTCCGGAGTCGGCGAGCTGGAAGGCCACGCGCTCGGCCGGCGATGCCGGGTCGAGGGCCACGTAGGCGCCGCCCGCCATGAGCACGGCGAGCTGCGCCTCGATCATCTCCGGCGAGCGCTCCATGACGACGGCGACCGCCGTCTCGGGACCCACGCCCCGGGCCCGCAACGCCCGCGCCAGCTCGCGGGCGCCACGCACCAGCTCGCCGTAGCTCACGACCGCGCCTTCGGCGACCAACGCCGCGGCGTCGGGCGCCGCGGCGGCCCGCGCCGCCACGAGATCGTGGACGCGGTCCTGCGGCAACGGCTCGGCGGTGGCGTTCCACGTCTCGAGCAGCAGCCGGCGCTCCGCCGCCGAGAGCAGGGGAAGCCGCGACAAGCGGCGCTGCGGATCGGCGACCACGCCCTCGAGGAGCACGGCGAAGTGCTCCAGCAGGCGCTCGGCGGTCCCGGCCGCGAAGAGGTCGCGGTCGTACTCGAGCTCGGCCTCGAGGCCCGCCTCGGTACGCGTGAGGAAGAGCGTGAGGTCGAACTTGGCGGTGCCGTTGCGCACCGCCCGCGGGATCGCCTCGAGCCCTGCCGCGCGGCGTGACGCGAGCGGCGCTTCGGCGAACGAGAGCGCTACCTGGACGAGCGGCGTGGCGTCGAGACGACGTTCGGGCGCGAGCTCCTCGACGAGCACATCGAAGGGCAGGTCCTGGTACTGGTGGGCCGCCAGGACGACCTCACGGGCGCGTTCCAGGAGCTCGGCGACGGTCGGGTCCCCCGACAGGTCGCCGCGCAGCACCAACGTGTTGACGAAGAAGCCCACCAGACCTTCCAGCTCCGGCCGCTCGCGGCCCGCGGTCGGCGAGGCCACGGCCACGTCGTCCTGGCCGGCGTATCGCGACAGCAGCACCTGGAAGGCGGCCAGCAGCGCCATGAAGAGGGTGGCGCCTTGACGCCTGGCGAGCGCCGTGAGCGCCTCCGTCACCGCAGGCGGCGCCACCAGGCCCTCCGCGACGGCGCCGCGCTGAGCGCGCACCGGCGGCCGCGGCCTGTCCGTGGGCAGCTCCAGGACGGATACGCCACGAAGCTGCTCGCGCCAGTAGCCGAGCTGCTGCTCACGCGCCCTGCCGTCGAGCCGCCCGCGCTGCCAGGCGGCGAAGTCGGAGTAGGCGATCGGCAGCTCGGGCAACGGCGACGCACGCCCGGCCGCCGTGGCCGCGTAGAGGTCCATGAGCTCGCGGAGCAGGATCTCGAGCGACCAGCCGTCGGCGGCGGCGTGGTGCAGGGTCAGGAGCAGCAAATGCTCGTCGGCGGCGAGCCGCAACAGCACCGCCCGCATCATCGGCCCGCGCGCGAGGTCGAAGGGACGCCCCGCCTCGAGCTTCTCCAGCCGCGCCGCCGCGCCGTCCTCGACGCCCGCGAGGTCGACCACCGGCAGCGAAGCGGCCGGGGACGCGGCCGTCTGCACGGGCTCGCCGTCGCGGACGCCGAAGCGGCTGCGCAGCGTGTCGTGCCGGCGAAGGATCTCGCCCAGGCTCGCCGCCAGCGCCGGCACCGCGAGCGGGCCGCGCAACCGCAGGGCGCCCGGCACGTTGTAGACCGGCGAGCCCGGCTGGAGCTGCTCGAGGAGCCACAGGCGCTGCTGGGCGAGCGAAAGCGGCGCCGGCCCCGCCTCGGCCCGGCGCGGAATCGGCTCGCGAACGGCGTGCCGCCCCTCCGGCGCTTTCCTCAGCCGCTGGATCAAGCTGTCGAGGTCACGGCGCGAAAGCTGTGCCGGGGTGCTCATCGTCCCTCGCTACGTCGTCCTCTCCGTGGTCAGCAGCTCGCGGGTTTCGTCGGTCGACATGCTCTTGACGCGCAGCAGCAGCCGCGCCAGCTTCTCGGCCTGGCCGAGGCGGGGCTCGTGGGCCGTCACCGCCGCGGCCAGCTCGCCGAGGGTGGAGGCTTCGAACAGGCGGCGCAGCGGCAGGTCGACCCGCAGCGTCGAGCGCACCTGGGCGATCACCTGGGTGGCCAGCAGCGAATGGCCCCCGAGCTCGAAGAAGCCGTCGTCGACCCCGATGCGCTCGAGCCCCAGCACCTCGCCCCAGATGCCCGCCAGCACCTCCTCCACCGGCGTGCGCGGCGCCACGTAGGCCTTGCCCAGGTCCGGACGGTCCTCGGGCACCGGCAGGGCCTCACGGTCCAGCTTGCCGTTCGCGTTCAAGGGCAGCGACGCCATCGGCACGAAGAACGCCGGCACCATGTGCTCGGGCAACGCCTGCCTCAGCGGGCCGCGCAGCGCCCGCAGGGTCTCGCCCTCCTCGCCCTCCCGATCCTCGAGCACCACGTAGGCCACGAGCTGCTTGCCGGCCGCCCCGTCCTTGGCCACCACCGCCACGTCGCGCACCCGCGCGTCGCGCGCCAACACCGTCTCGACCTCCCCCAGCTCCACCCGGAAGCCGCGGATCTTCACCTGCGCGTCGATGCGGCCCAGGTACTCGATCTCGCCCCCACCGTGCTGCCGCGCCAGGTCGCCCGTGCGGTACATCCGCGCGCCGGGACGAGGGCTGACGGGATCGGGCAGGAACTTCTCGGCCGTCATCCGCGGATCGCCCAGGTAGCCCCGGGCGTCGCAGCGGCCCGAGGTGTAGAGCGCCCCCGGCACGCCGTGCGGCACCGGCTCGAGGAAGCGGTCGAGGAGGTAGATAACGACGTTGGCGATCTGCCGGCCGACCGGCGGGATCGACGGCCAGGCGTCGACGGCGCCGGTGAGGCCGGCGTCGCTGACCACGTGGGTCTCCGAGGCCCCGTACTGGTTGCGCAGCGTACAGCCCCCCAGACGCTCGAAGAGCCGGCGCACCGCCGGGCTCACCTGGAGCTGCTCGCCGGCGCTGATCACCTCGCGCAGCCGGGTGGGCAGGCGGTCGTGCTCCGACGACGCCTCCGCCAGGTGCTTGAGCGCCGCGAACGGCAGGTGCAGACGCTCCACCTGACGCGCCTCCAGGAACTGCGCCAGGTGGGCGACGTCCCGGCGCACCATCTCTCCCGCCATCACCAGCGAGCCTCCCGAGCACCACGAGGTGAAGATCTCCTGGAAGCTGACGCAGAAACCGAAGGTGGCGAACTGCACCGTGCGCGCACCCGCCGCCGCCAGCGACGGCTGGAGCTGCCACCCCAGCAGGTTGGCGAAGGCCCGGTGCGTCACCAGGATGCCCTTGGGATCGCCGGTGGAGCCCGAGGTGTAGATGGCGTAGATCGGGTTGTCGAGACTCACGGGCACCCGCGGGTCCTCGGCGCTCTCGCCGGCGAAGGCCTGCCAGTCCGCGTCGAGACAGAGGTCGGTGCCGGCGTGGGACGGCATGCGCCGGCGCAACTGGCGGTCCACCAGGAGCACGGTGAGGCCGGCGTCGCGGATGACGTACGAGAGCCGCTGCTCGGGATAGGCCGGGTCGAGGGCGACGCCGGCGCCGCCGGCCTTGAGCACCGCCAGCAGCCCCAGCACCATCTCGATCGAGCGCTCCACGCAGATGCCCACCAGACGCTCCGGGCCCGTGCCCAGGCGCACCAGCGCGTGCGCAAGCTGGTTGGCGCGGGCGTTGAGCTCGCGGTAGCTCAGCAGCCGCTCGCCGTCGATCACGGCGACGGCGTCGGGGGTGCGGCGCACCTGCTCCTCCACCCACGCGTGGACGCAGGTCGTGCCGAGGCCAGCGCTCTCCGTGGCGTTCCACTCGCGCAGCACCTGGTGCCGCTGGCCGGCGCTGAGCAGCGGCGCCGACTCGGGACGCGCCGCGGCGTCGGCGAGCAGGCTTTCGAGCAGGGCCACGTAATGCGTGAACGTCCGCTGCGCCGTGGTGTCGTCGAAGAGGTCGGTATTGTGCTCCAGCAGCCCCGCGAGCCGGCCACCCTCCTCCATCCAGAAGAGCGTCAGGTCGAACTTGGCGATGCCGGTGTCGACCGGCAGCATCTCGAGCGTCAGGTCGGCGAAGGTCTCGCGCGGACGCGGGTGGTTCTGCAGCACCAGCATGGCCTGGAAGAGCGGATTACGGCTCAGGTCGCGCGTCGGCTGGAGCTCCTCGACCAGCTTTTCGAACGGCAGGTCCTGGTGGGCGTAGGCACCGAGGGTGGTCTCGCGCACCCGGTCGAGCAGCTCGGCCCAGGTCGGATTGCCGCCGAGGTCGGTGCGCAGGACCAGGGTGTTGGCGAAGAAACCGATCAGGCCCTCGATCTCGGTGCGGCCGCGGTTGGCGATCGGCGAGCCGACCGCCACGTCACGCTGGCCGCTGTAGCGGCCGAGCAGCGCCTGGAACGCGGCGAGCAGCGTCATGAACAGCGTCGCGCCGTGGCGCAGGCCGAGCTCCTTGAGCTCCGCCGTGAGCTGCGCGCTCAGGGCCACCGGCCGCGCCTTGCCGCGGAAGGTCTCCACCGCCGGGCGTGGCCGGTCGGTGGGCAGCTCGAGGCTCGACAACCCGGCGAGCCGCTGGCGCCAATAGGCCGTCTGCGCGTCGAGCACCTCGCCGCTGACCCACCGCCGCTGCCAGGCGGCAAAGTCGGCGTATTGCACCGAGAGCTCGGGCAGCGCCGGGGCCTCGCCCGTCGAGAAGGCGCGGTAGAGCTCGACGATCTCGCGCATCAGCACCCCCGTCGACCAGCCGTCGGCGACGATGTGGTGGATGGTCATCGAGATCCGATGCTCGCCGGCGAGCCGGAAGAGCACGCAGCGCAGCAGCGGGCCGGTGGTGAGGTCGAATGGCCGCCGGATCTCCGCCACGAGCTGGCGCCGGCCCTCGGCCTGCTGGCAGGCGGCGTCGAGCGCCGTCAGGTCCACCATCAGGAACGGCAAGGCCATCGCCGGCGCGATCGCCTGCACGGCGCGGCCGGCGCGGTTCTCGAAAGTGGTGCGCAGGGTCTCGTGGCGGCGCCCCACCTCCGCGAGGCAGCGCGCCATGACCGCCAGGCGCACCGGACCCTCGACGCGCAGCGTCATGGTGATGTTGTAGAAGGGGCTGCCAGGCTCGAGCTGGTCGAGGAACCACAGCCGCTCCTGGGCGAAGGAGAGGGGCAGGTCCCCGTCCCGCGGCGCTTTCCGGATCGGCGGCGCCGCGCGAGCCGCCGCTCCGTCTACGAGCGTCTCGCCCGCGCCCTCGAGCAGCCGGCGCGCCTCGCCGGCCGGCATCTCCTTGACGCGCAGCAGCAGCCGCGCGAGCTTCTCGGCCTGGCCGGGCACCGGCTCGTGCGCCACCACCGCCGCGGCGAGCTCGGCCACCGTGGGGGCCTCGAAGAGGCGGCGCAGCGGCACGTCGACCCGCAACGCCGTGCGGATGCGGGAGCTCACCTGGGTGGCGAGCAGCGAGTGGCCGCCGAGCTCGAAGAAGCCGTCGTGGATCCCGACCCGCTCGATTCCGAGCACCTCGCTCCAGATGCCGGCCAGCACCTCCTCCACCGGGGTGTGCGGCGCCGCGTAGCCCGCGCTCTCGGCCCATTGCGGCGCCGGCAGGGCCCGCCGGTCGACCTTGCCGTTGGGGTTCAGGGGCAGCGCGGCGAGCACCACGAAGGCCGCCGGCACCATGTA
>Ga0302046_10000493_pt1 | contig 39698 bp, 34 predicted proteins | sample RVTome_11_FD_200261 | JGI IMG/M metagenome (GOLD analysis project Ga0302046, IMG submission 200261) | Soil microbial communities from uranium-contaminated site in the Upper Colorado River Basin, Wyoming, United States - RVT147D111 (version 2) ...
CCGATCCGTGTCTCCGCCGCGAAACGACGGCGGCAGCGACCAGACGCCGTTCGGATGATCCTTCGTATCCCTGGGATTGGCGTTGATCTCGCTCTGCCCGATCAGTTTGAATCCGACCTTCTCGGCGAAGTCGATCGCATAGTCCGTGCGCACATAACCCGATTTGGCCAGCGGATCCTGCGGCTGGCCGGCGGCGCCGCGGTGTTCGACGATTCCCAGGATGCCGCCCGGCTTCAGCGCGCGGTACATCGCGGCGAGCATCGCATCGGCGGCATCGCGTCCCATCCAGTTGTGCAGGTTGCGGAAGGTCACGACCAGGTCCACGCTGCCGTCCGGCACCGGTTTGAGTTCGTTCGGATGCTGCAGCGCCGTGACCGTGGCGCGATCGTACAGGTCCGGCCGGGACTCGAGTTTCGCCGTGAAGGCTTTCATGCCGTCCTGCACGTACTTGCTGTCCGACTTCGGGTCCCAGGTCGCGGCGACGTAGCGGCCGTGATCGCGGAGCACCGGCGCCAGCACCTCGGTGTACCAGCCGCCGCCACCAGGCCAGACTTCCATGACCGTCATGTCCTGCTTGAGTCCGAAGAACCCGAGCGTCTCTTTCGGATGACGCCAGGTGTCGCGCGCGCGGTTCTGCGCGGACCGGTGATCGCCGGCGAGCACGCGGTCGAGAGTCGCGAGGGTCGCCGCGTCCGTGACGGGCGGTTCCGACGCCGCGGCCGCGAGGCTGCCCCAGGCGGCGACACAGGCGGCCGCCGCGAGGGCGGTGCGGGAAAACAGGCTGATCGTGCTCATGAAGTGCTCCTTGCGTGCGCCGTCAGGCGGCGCCATCCGGTTCGAGATAGGTATAGCCGGCAAGTTCCGATTCATAGAAGCGCTTGAGCGCCTGGCCCTCGGCGACCGACAGGCTGCCGTCGCGCATTGCGCGCTCGCAGTCGCGCGCAAACCGCGGGTACAGTTCGCCCGGGTCGTACTGCATGTAACCGAGCACCGTGCTCGCGGTGTCGCCCTTCACGATCTCCTCGATCCACCAGCCGTGCTCGTCGTCGAGGCGGATGTGAGCGACGTGCGTGTCGCCGAACAGGTTGTGCAGGTCGCCGAGCGTCTCCTGGTAGGCGCCGACCAGGAACGCGCCGAGGAAGTAGTCCTCGCCGGACGCGAGTTCGTGCACCTCGAGCGAGCGCTTGATATCGCGCGGCGACACGAAGCGGTCGATCTTGCCGTCGGAGTCGCAGGTGATGTCGCCGAGCACGCAGCTCCGCGTCGGGCGCTCGTCGAGCCGGTGCAGCGGCATGATCGGGAACAGCTGGTCGATCGCCCAGCTGTCCGGCAGCGACTGAAACACCGACATGTTGCAGAAATAGATGTCGGACAGCACCGCCTCGAGGTCCTCGAGCTCCTCGGGAATGCGCCCGAGCTTGCGGGTCATGTCGCGCACCTTCGCGCAGGTCGCCCAGTAGAGCCGCTCCGCGAGGCTGCGCATCTCGATGCTGAGATAGCCGAGGCTGAACATCTGCTGTGCCTGCTCGCGCGCCTGCTGCGCGTCGTGCCAGCACTCGACCAGGCGGCGCTCGCTCACGGTCGCGTGGGCGTCGAACAGGTCGGCCACCGGCTGCGGCAGGCTGCCATCGTCGGTCACGGCGCGGTCCGGCACGCTGAAGAGGTCGAGCCGCGCCGCGCCCAGCACGTTGAACACCAGCACGCTGTGATGGGCCGTGATCGCCCGGCCGGACTCGCTGATGATCATCGGATGCGCGAGGCCGCGGGCGTTGCAGACGCTCGCGACGCGGTAGACGACGTCGCTCGCGTACTCGCGGAGCGAATAGTTCGTCGACGACTCGAAATTCGTGCGCGACCCGTCGTAGTCGATGCCGAGACCGCCGCCGACGTCGATGTATTCGAGCCCCGCGCCGAGGCGCGCGAGCTCCGCGTAGACCTGGGCCAGCTCGTTGACTGCGTCCTTCACGCGGCGGATGTCGTGGAGCTGGGAGCCGGGATGGCAGTGCACGAGCTTCAGGCAGTCGAGCATGCCGTGCGAGCGGAGCACCTCGACCATTTCGAGGATCTCGGTCGTGAACAGGCCGAACTTCGAGCGATCGCCCGCGGATTCCCGCCAGCGGCCCGCGCCTTCGGCCGCGAGCTTCACGCGCACCCCAATCTGCGGCCGCACCTGGTATTTCTCGGCGTGGCGCAGGATGTAGCCGAGCTCCGAAAAGTTCTCGACCACCGGAATGATGGAGCGCCCGAGCTTGGTTGCAAGGATCACGGCCTCGATGTAGCTGTCATCCTTGAAGCCATTGCAGATGATCAGGCGCTGCGGCGCGTCGCCGGTCATCGCCATCACCGCGAGCAGCTCGGGCTTTGAGCCGCATTCGAGCCCGAAGCCGAGTTCCGCGCTGCCGCGGTATACCTCTTCGACGACCAGGCGCTGCTGGTTGACCTTGATCGGATACACCGCCGCGTAGCGGTTCCTGTAGTCGTTCTCGGCGATCGCGGCGGCGAACGCGTCATGCAGCGAGCGCAGGCGGTCGCGCAGGATGTCCGAGAAACGAAGCACCATCGGGGCGGTCAGGTCGCGCGCGCCGAGCTGCTGCACGACCTCGAACAGGTCGATCTCGCGCTCGCCGTCGCGCTTGGGCCGGCACACTGCGTGACCGGCGGCGTTGATGCCGAAATAGCCGCCGCCCCAGGAGCTCGCCGCGTAAAGTTCGTTCGAGTCCTCGACGCTCCAGGGTGGCCGCGCCGTCACCGTCCCACGCGTCACGCTGTCCAATTAGATGTTCCCGTTGGACCGAAGCAGGGCAGCGGAAGATACCAGAATTGCGAGTTCATGCGGCGCCCCGCGCGACCGGTCGCGCCGGGTCGCGAATCCATTCGCTCCACGAGCCCGCGTAAAGGCGGCCGCCTTTCACGCCGGCGGACTCGAGCGCGAGCAGGCCCTGGCACGCGGTGACACCGGAGCCGCACATGCAGACGACTGCGCGGCCCGGGACGGCGCCCACGCGCTCGCGCCAGTGCGTCGCAAGCTCATCGGGGGTCCGGAAGCGGCCGCCTGCGTCGAGATTCTGGACAAACGGAAGATTGACCGCGCCCGGCACATGACCCGCGACCGTATCGAGCGGCTCGACTTCGCCCGCGAAGCGCTCGGCCCCGCGTACGTCCACCACGAGCTCGCCGCGCGTGATGGCTTCGCCGACACCTGCGGCATCGCAGAGCATCTCCGGGCGCGGGCGCGCGACGAAGTGCGCGGGCGATCGCGCGGCCGGATCGGTCGACAGCGGCCGACCTTCCGCGACCCAGGCGGCAAAGCCGCCATCGAGCACCGCGACCGCGTCGTGGCCGGCATGGCGGAGCATCCACCAGATTCTCGCCGCATAGGCGCCGTTGCCGGCATCATAGGCGACGACCTGCGTCCGGTTACCTACGCCGAGGCGCGACAGGGTGGCGGCGAACGCGCTCATGGAAGGCAGCGGATGGCGGCCCGACTCCGGCGTGACCGCAACCGACAGGTGCCGCTCGAGATCCACGTGGATTGCCCCCGGAATATGTCCGGCGCGCCAGGCGGCGGTGCCCGCTTTCGGATCGGCCAGGTCGAACCGGCAGTCGGCCACCAGCCAGTCCGGATCGGACAGGTGCATCGCGAGGTCGCCGGTCGAAATGAGGGTCGTACGCAACCTTTTTCCCGCCGCGCGCATCTTACCTGCGATGGACGACACCACGCATTTCGACGGAATCGATCGCTGCGACTCGCCGCCGGAATTCACGGGGCGGCGCGAACTGCCACCGCTGTCGAACGACGAACGCGCCTTCTGGCGCCGCGCGGTCGAGATCGAGCGCGCGCGCCAGGGCCGGGCACGCCCGGTGCCGTTCCCGTTCCAGGAAGCCTGACTCACCAGGCGCCGGCTCTTTCCTATTCGCGCCGGATCGGCAGGCGTCCTGCGGCCGCGAGCATGACGAGCATGATCGTCGTGCCGGCGAGCGCGAGCACCATGTCCTTCTGCCCGTCCCACACGTCGCCCTGCGTCCCGAGATAGGCCTGACCGAGATTGCCGCCGAACGTCAGCGCCGCGGCGAACTCGACGAGTTCGTAGATGACCGCGTGCGCGGCCATGAATGTCCAGGGAAACAGGAAAGCCCAGCTCCGCGGAAAGCGCCCATAGTGCGCGAAGATCTCGACGGCGGCCGGCGTCACCGCGAGTCCGTAGAGAAAATGCACGAGGCGATCGTAGTGATTGCGCCCTTCGAGCGTGACGCCGGTCAGCGCCCGCCACCAATCGTCGTAGGGGACGAGCGAATAGGTGTAGTGCGCCCCGATTGCGTGGAACACGGAGAACACGAAAAGGCCGGTGTAGGCGAAGTTGCTGAAGCGCAGCCGCCGCGCCGTCGCCACCAAGAGTGGAACGGCGACGAGCACGATCGCATTCTCGAGCAGCCAGTCCTTGCGAAAAACCGGATCGATCGCGAGCGCGAGCCAGACGACGCCGTAGACCGCGAGGAGGACGAGCGGATAGCGCCACGTCGGCGTGGATTTGCGGTACATTCTGCGCCCTTGATTCCAAAGATAACGGAATTGCCGACAAAATGAGCGAGCACGCGATCCACACGCATTTTCCCGGCCGGCTGATCTTCATCGGCTTCGGCAGCATCGGACAAGGAGTCCTGCCGCTGATCATGCGGCATGTCGGCGGATTGACCGCGGACCGGGTCACGATCGTCACGGCTGACGACGCGGGACGCGAGGAGGCCGCCGAGTACGGCATCAAAATCATCAATCACCCGCTGACACGCGAGAATTTCCGTCACGTGCTCGACCCGCTGGTCGGGCGCGGCGACTTCCTGCTGAACCTGTCGGTCGACGTGTCGAGCATCGCGCTCATCAAGCTCTGCCACGAGAAGGGCGCGCTCTATCTCGACACCTGCATCGAGCCGTGGCCCGGCGGTTACACCGACCCCAACATTCCCGCGAGCCGGCGCACGAATTACGCGCTCCGCGAGGAAGTGCTCGAGCTGCGCAAGACCTGGAGCAACGGCCCGACCGCAGTGATCACCCACGGCGCCAATCCCGGGCTGGTTTCCCATTTCGTGAAGCAGGCGCTGCTCGACGTCGCGGCCGGCACCGGGCGCGACGCGGGCGATCCGAAGAGCCGCGACGACTGGGCGAATCTCGCGAAGGAACTGGGCGTCAAGGTCATCCACATCGCGGAGCGGGACTCGCAGGTCTCGAACAAGCCCAAGATGCCGGGCGAGTTCGTCAACACCTGGTCGGTGGACGGCTTCGTCAGCGAGGGCAGCCAGCCGGCCGAGCTCGGCTGGGGCACGCACGAGCGCCACTTCCCGCGCGACGGCCGCCAGCACGACTTCGGCCGCAAGAGCGCGATCTACCTGATGCAGCCCGGCTGCGCGACGCGCGTGCGCACCTGGACGCCCGAGGCCCTGCACTATCACGGCTTCCTGATCACACACGGCGAGTCGATCTCGATATCGGATTTCCTGACTGTCCGGCAGAACGACCGCGTGCTGTACCGACCGACCGTGCATTACGCGTATCACCCGTCCGACAATGCCGTCCTGTCGGTGCATGAATTCTGCGGGCGCAATTTCCAGCTCCAGGAGCGAAAGCGCATCATGATGGAGGACATCACGGCGGGCATCGACGAGCTCGGCGTCCTGTTGGCGGGACACGGGAAGAACGCCTACTGGTACGGATCGCAGCTCTCGATCGAGGAGGCGCGCAAGCTCGCGCCGCACAACAGCGCCACTTCGCTGCAAGTGACGGTCGCGGCGCTCTCCGGGATGATCTGGGCGATCGAGAACCCGGCGATGGGCATCGTCGAGCCGGACGAGATCGACTTCCGCCGGAATCTCGAGATCTGCCGGCCCTATCTCGGGCCGGTCGTCGGCAAGTACACGGACTGGACGCCGCTCTTCGATCGCGGCCGGCTTTTCCCCGAAGACCTCGACGAAAGCGATCCCTGGCAGTTCAAGAATATTCGCGTTATCTAGTCCCCTTTTTATTTTTTATTCGTAGTCGATCGCGACGAGCTCGGCGCGGAGCACGCCGGCCGGCAACGCGATCTCGAGGGCGTCACCGACGCGCTTGCCGAGAAGGGCAAGCCCGAGCGGCGAGTCCATGCTGATGTAGCCTGGCTCGCGGTCGAACTCGTCGGGGCCGACGATGCGATGGCGCCGCTTGGCGCCGCCTTCCCTTTCGATCGTCACCCAGGCCCCGAAGAACACGCGGCCCTTGTCGGCCGGCGCCTGCGAAACGACTTTCAGGCCATCGAGCCGCTCACGCAGGAATCGCACGCGGCGATCGATTTCCCGGAGCCGCCGCTTTCCATAGATGTATTCGGCGTTCTCCGAGCGGTCGCCCTGGGCGGCCGCTTCGGTGACCGCCCGGGTGACCGCAGGCCGCTCGACCAGCCAGAGCTCGTCGAGCTCGGCGCGCAACCGCCGAGCGCCCTCAGGCGTCGCGTACTTGGAACCCGTTCGAGTGGGACGTTTCATTTTCAACTGTTTGAATAATAAGCCTTTCCCGCCGGACCTCGGGCGAGGGCCCAAACTGTGGCGCGGTTCACGTAAGCGCAGAGTGCAGGACGCTAGTCTCTGAGCCGTAATTTCTGCCTACGTCAGTATCCCCTAGCGGACTTCCTTCCCTTCACCGAAAGTCCGCATTTCCGCCCCGGGCCTTGTGCCCGGGGCTTTTTTTTGCCTCGCTACAATCGGCGGATGACGACGCCGCCCGCATTCAAGGACCATTTTTCCGTCCAGGCGGATGCCTATCAAAGGTATCGGCCGCATTACCCGCCGGCGCTGTTTGACTGGATTGCAGCGCAGGCGCCCGCGCTCGGCCTTGCGGTCGATGCCGCGACCGGTAACGGCCAGGCAGCGATCGGGCTCGCCCGTCATTTCGACAAAGTCATCGCGACCGAGCCCTCCGCCGCCCAGCTTCGGGGGGCGCGCGCCGTCCCGCGGGTGGAGTATCGGCGCGAGTCCGCCGAAGCGATTTCCGTCGAGACGGGATCGGCCGATCTCGTCGTCGTGGCCCAGGCGGCGCACTGGTTCGACTGGCCGCGTTTCACCGCCGAGGCGGCGCGTATCCTGCGTCCCGCCGGCGTGCTCGCCATCTGGTGCTACGGGCGCTGCGAAGTCGCCGCGGACATCGACCGGCTGGTCGACGATTTCTCGCGCGATGTGGTCGGGCCCTACTGGCCGCGCGAGCGGCGCCACGTCGAAGAGGGCTATCGCAATCTCACGCTGCCATTTCCGCCGATCGAGGCGCCTGCGCCCGCGATGCGCGCGGACTGGGATGCCGGCGCCATGCTCGGTTACCTCGACACCTGGTCCGCGGTACGCCGGCATCGCGCGCGGACCGGGCGCGATCCGCTAGCGCTCCTGTCCGCACCGCTGGTCGCCGCCTGGGGCCGTCGCAACCGGCCGGTGCGCTGGCCCGTGTCGATCAGGGCCGGTCGCGCCTGAGAAACGGCTGGTCGCGCTCCGGAACCCGGCTGCGAAGGCGCTGCCTTATACTCCGCGCCCCCGCTGACTGGAGACTCCGGAATGTCCCTGCGCCAACTTCTGACCGTCCTTCTGTTCGCGTCTTTCGCCGGCGAGGCATCGGCCGACGACGCACTCCCACCGCTTGCTTCCGGGATCGACGCCTCCGCGATGGACCGGAGCGTCAGGCCGCAGGACGATCTCTTCCGCCACGTCAATGGCACCTGGCTCGCGAACACGCCGTTCCCGGCGGAATACGCGAGCGCGGGCATCGGGATCATGCTCCTCGAGAAGGCGCAGGCGGACGTGCAGGCGATCCTGCTCGAGGCCGCGGCCGCCGGCGACAAGGCGACGCCGGAAATGCGCCGCCTCGGCGACATGTACACGAGCTTCATGAACGAGAAGAAAGTGGAGGCGCGCGGCACCCTGCCGCTCAAGCCGCTGTTCGAGGAGATCGCCGCGATCGACGGACCCGCGGCACTCGCGCGGTTCTTCGGTCGCGCCCAGGGCCTCGGCATCAGCGTGCCAATGGGCGTCTACGTGTACCCCGACGCGCGCAATTCGACGCATAACGTCGCCTACCTGTCGCAGGACGGCCTCGGCATGCCCAATCGCGACTACTACTTGAGACAGGAAAAAGAGTACGTCGAGTTCCGCCGCAAGTACGTCGAATACCTGGCGAGGCTCTTCACGCTTGCTGGCGAGCCGGATGGCGCGGTGCGCGCGGCGAAGATCCTCGAGCTCGAGACTCGCATCGCGACCGACCAGTGGACGCCGGTGCAGAATCGCGACCCGATCGCGACGTACAACCGCCACGGAGTCGAATCCGCGTACGGGCTGGCGCCAAAGTTCGAGTGGAAGTCGTACCTCGTCGCGAGCCGCCTGCCGGCCGGCGAATTCATCGTGCGCCAGCCGACCTATGCCACCGCGCTCGGTGGGCATGTTCATGCCGGAGATCTCGCGGTCTGGAAGGACTACCTGAAGGTCCGCACGATCGGCGCCTACGCGCGCGTGCTGCCCGCCGCTTTCGTCGAAGCCTCGTTCGATTTCAATTCACGGACGCTCCGCGGAACCGAAACGCTTCGCCCGCGCTGGAAGCGCGCGGTGCAGGAAACCGGCAATGCGATGGGCGAGGCGATCGGCAAGGAATACGTTGCGCGGCACTTCCCGCCGGAAGCGAAGGCGCGCATGGATGTCCTGGTGCGGAACCTGCTCGCGGAATTCGATCGCGGCATCGACTCGCTCGACTGGATGAGCGCCGCGACAAAAGCGGAAGCGCACACAAAGCTCCAGAAGATCAATGTGAAGATCGCGTATCCGGACAAGTGGCGCGATTACTCGGGCCTCGAGATCCGGCCAGACGACCTGGCCGGCAACGTGATGCGCGCCAACCAGTTCGAGTGGAACTGGCAGGCGGAGCGCGCCGGCAAGCCCAAGGATCCGACCGAGTGGTTCATGACGCCGCAGACGGTCAACGCCTATTACCTGCCGACCAATAACGAGATCGTGTTCCCGGCCGCGTTCCTCCAGCCCCCCTACTTCAACATGCAGGCGGACGACGCCGCGAACTACGGCGCGATCGGCTCGGTGATCGGCCACGAGATCAGCCATGGATTCGACGACCGCGGCCGGCAATACGACGGCGATGGCAACCTGCGCGACTGGTGGCAGCCTGCGGACAACGAGAAATTCAAGACTCGCGCCGGCGGCCTCACGAAGCAGTACTCCGCGTTCGAGGCACTGCCGGGACTCAATGTCAATGGCGAGCTGACGCTCGGCGAGAACATCGGCGATCTCTCGGGCGCGGCCGTCGCCTTCCGCGCCTACATCGGGTCGCTCAATGGTGCCGAAGCCCCGGTGATCGACGGCTACACGGGCCCGCAGCGGTTCTTCCTGGGCTACGCCCAGGCCTGGCGCACGAAATGGCGCGAGGGATTGATGCGTGAAGTCGTGCTGACCGATCCGCATTCCCCGAGCGAGTTCCGCGCGAACGGCGTCGTGTCCAACATGGATGAGTTCTACGCCGCATTCGGGGTTCGCGAGGGCGACAAGCTGTGGCGGCCCGCGGCGGAGCGCGTGAAGATCTGGTGATCGCGCGCGCGCCCGCGGATAATACCGGGCCATGATGCGGCCAGTCGTGCGTTGTGCGGTTCCGTTGCTGGCGGCGACGTTCGCCGCCTGCGCGCCATTCGAGTCGCTCTGGAAAAAACCAAAGACCGTCGATAAACCCGCCAAGCCCGTTGCCGCGTCGCCGCCGCTTCCGCTCGCCGAGGCGACTCACCGGTTCATCGTCGCGCCGGACCAGGACGTGGTCGGCCGCCTCCAGGTGACGGTCTCGCGGGACGAGGACACCTTCGCCGACATCGCGCGCCGCTTCAATGTCGGCTACGCGGAACTCGTGCGCGCCAATCCGGGCGTCGACCCCTGGCTTCCCGGCGAAGGCACGCAGATCGTCCTGCCGACCGAGTTCGTGTTGCCGGACGCGCCACGCGAAGGACTGGTGCTGAATCTCGCCGCGATGCGGATCTATTATTATCCCGAGCGCGAGAAAGACGCGCCGGTCGAGGTGATCACCCATCCGATCGGCATCGGCAAGGTCGGCTGGGCGACGCCGGAAGGGAGCACGAAGGTCGTTGCACACGTGAAGGACCCGGTCTGGACGCCGCCGGTGTCGGTGCGGCAGGAGCACGCGAAGGACGGCGACATCCTGCCGGCCACGGTGCCGCCGGGCCCGGAGAATCCGCTTGGCCGCCACATGCTGCGGCTCGGCTGGCCGAGCTACCTGATTCACGGCACCAACAAGCCGCCCGGTGTCGGCATGCGCGCGAGCCACGGCTGCATCCGGCTGTACCCGGAGGACATCGCGAGGCTGTTCGAGTCGGTACCCGACGGCACGCGCGTGACCGTCGTCAATCAGCCCTATCTGCTCGGCTGGCGCGGCGATCGCCTCCTCGTGCAGACCTACGAGCCGCTCGAGGACGACAAGCGCGACTGGTCCGACGTGCCAACGAGCCTGCGGCAGAAGACGAAGAAGCCGAAATCACCGCTGTGGAAGAAAGTCGCGGAGCACGACGAATCGATTGACTGGGACATGGTCCGCGGCGCCGCGGGCGAGCCGCGCGGCATCGCTTTCCCGGTCGGCCCCGGCACAGGCCGCGATCTCGCCGCGACGGTCGGGCAGGCTCGGCGGGTGAGGAACGCCATCCCGGCGGGCGCGACCTGGGACGGCGTCGAGGACCAGTACGCCGGCGATCCGAAATTCACGAAGCCAGCCGGCGGCGACGAAGCCAAGGCCAGCACCGCTCCCTAGGGTTCCGTAGGTCGCGACTGCGCCGAGAGCGCGCAGATCATCGAGCCGGCGACGACCGCGAGCGCACCCACGATCGAAAGCGCATTGAGATCCTCCGCGGCGACGAGCGCGAGCCCTGATCGCTCGATCAGCCACATCGCGCCGATGGTGAAGAGCGGCGCCGTCGCTAGCACTGCGCCGACGCGCGACAGGTCCCAGTGGTACAGCGCCTCGCCGAATGCGCCGTACGCGGCGAGCGTATTGGCGCAGCAGAATGCCAGCATGCCGAGCTGCATCGCATCGAGCCCGCGTATCTCCCCCGGATCCGCCGCTGGCAGCATGATCGCCGTCGCGCCGACATAGATGAGCCAGAGCACCTGCTGCGCGGTGAAGTGCTTCAGCAACTGTTTTTGCGCGAGGCCGTAAATGGCCCACGCGATCGCCGCTCCGATCATGAGTGCCACGCCGAGCCCGAGTCCCTGCGTCGGCTGGGCAAGCTCCGGGAGCCTGCGATTGAAGAAGAGCAGGAGCCCTGCGGCCAGCACGGCGAATCCGATCCACTGGCGCGCCGCGAATCGCTCGCGGAACACGAACACGCCGCCGACGAGGAGCAGGAGCGGCGCGAGCTGGATCACGACCTGCGCGACGGAAGGGGTCGTATGATCGAGCGCGACCAGATAGAGGACGTAGTTCGCGACGAGCGTCAAGAGCGCCAGGCCGAGGAGCGCGACCGCGCCTCGCCCGAACCCGGAGAAGCGCGGCAATTGTCCGCGCCACGCGAGAATCGCTCCCAGCCCCGCCATCGCGACCGCGAAACGCCACCAGGTGATCGTATACGCGTCCATTCCCGCGAGCACGATCTTCAGCGCGATGGGAAGCACCCCCCATAACGCCGCAGTGCAGAGCGACAGCGTGAATCCGAGCCGCAGGTTTCCGGAAACGCCTCGCATGTCCATTCATGATAGTCTGCGGCACAACTTGGGGAGTCAGCCGTGGTGGAACGACTGGCCGGCATCCAGGTTCAAGAAGAAGCCGGCTCGGGGCAATCGATTGTAGAGTCGCCGACGGCCATCACGGCCTTCGTCGGCCGCTGCCTGCGTGGGCCCGTCAATCGCCCGGTCCGGATCTCCGGTTTCAACGAGTTCCAGCGAATCTTCGGCGGGCTGTGGCAGCCGAGCACGCTTTCTTACGCCGTCGAGCAATTCTTCGAGAACGGCGGGCGCACGGCGCTCGTCGTGCGCGTCACGAACGGAGCGCGATGCTGCACCCTGCAGCTGCCGGCGGGCAACCAGGCGCTGACCTTGCAGGCGCTGGCGCCGGGTACCCGGGAGTTCCTGCGCGCCGCGGTGGATTACGACGGCATCGGCGACAACGAGGAAGACCGCTTCAACCTGGTGATCCAGCGGGTGCGCACGCCCGGATCGGAGCACATCGAAGACCAGGAAATCTATCGTCGCCTCTCGGTGCAGCCGAATGCGGCACGCTCCGTCGCGACGGTGCTCGCCGAGTCGGAGCTCGCGCGTGTTCTCGGCGAGCTGCCGTACCTGCGCCCCGATCCGACGCCGCGGCACGATCCGCGGGGCATCGCCGGTTATGTTTTCTCGGGATCGGACGCCGACGACGGCGCGCCGCTCACCGACTACGACATCATCGGTTCCGCGGCGCAGGGCACGGGCCTGTTCGCCCTCGATGCCGCCTCCGACTTCAACCTGCTCTGCATTCCGCCGCTGGCGCGAGACACCGATGTCGGGGCGAGCACGCTCCTCGTCGCGAACCGCTATTGCCGCGAGCGCAGGGCGCTCATGTTCGTCGACCCGCCGCTCGCCTGGGACAGCGCGGCGAAGGCGCTCGCCGAGATGCGGCATTGGCCGCTGCCTTCCGATTCCGCGTGCATGTTCTTTCCGCGCCTCCTCGGCTACGACAAGCTGCGCGGGAAATACGAGTTATTCGCGCCCTCCGGCGCGGTAGCGGGCACGCTGTCGCGCGCTTCGGAGCACTGGCCGGTCTGGACGAGCGCCTGTGGCGAGGACACCGTGTTGCGGCCGGGGTTGCGTCCCGCCTGCGCGGTGGACGACGAGCTTCGCGCGCGCCTGGCTGCGGCGGGCGTCACCACCGTGCAGACGGTGCGGCGTCCCGAGCGCGAATCGCCGCGTGCCTGCACCCTCGCGGGTCCCGGCGCGGTCGAAGCCGACTGGCGGTCGCTTGCCGCGCGCCGACTGTCGCTGCTGATCATCAACAGCATCGAGCGCGGCACGCGCTGGATGGTATTCGAGCCGAACGAACCGCCGACGTGGCGGCGCGCCGCGGAACAGGTGCGTGCCTTCCTCGGGATGCTCGAGGAGCGCGGCGCATTCGCGCACCGGGAACCCGGGGACCGCTGGTTCGCGCTCTGCGACGAGCGGGTGAACCGCGAGCGTCATCGCGAGCAGGGCATCGTCAACCTCATGTTCGGATTCCCGGCGCTCCGGCCCGGCGGTTTTCACGCCTACCTCGTCAGCCATCGCGCGGGCGGAAGCCGCGTGCAGAGAGTCAGCCCGAACCTGACGGGCCTGCCCGACACCGGCCTGACGCAGGTGCTCGCGGAACTCGACGTCCCAGCCGTGGAGATTCTCTAGCCGAATCCGCCGCCACCCGGAGTTTCGATCGCGATTTCGTCGCCCGCCGCGACCGCAGCACTCGCACAGGCGGGCAGCTCGATCGATTCGCCGCTCGCGCGCACGAGCCGGTTCACGCCGCACGCTCCCGCGCCGCCGCCCCCGAGGCCGAATGGGGCGACGCGGCGGTGATTCGAAAGGATCGCCGCCGTCATCGGCGCGCGGAACGCAATGCGGCGCACGAGCCCGTCGCCGCCGCGATGCCGGCCGGCGCCGCCGGAGCCGCGGCGATACCGGAACTCGCGTACGAGCACCGGGTGTCGGGACTCGAGGACTTCCGGATCGGTGAGGCGCGAGTTGGTCATGTGCGTCTGCACGCCCGAGGCGCCGTCGAAGCCGGGTCCGGCGCCGGCGCCCCCCGCGATCGTCTCGTAGTATTGGTGCGCGGCGTCGCCGAAGGTCAGGTTGTTCATCGTGCCCTGCGAGGCGGCGAGCACCCCGAGCGCGCCGAAGAGCGCGTCGACGACGCACTGCGAGGTCTCGACATTGCCGGCGACCACCGCGGCGGGCGGCACGGGGTTCAGCAGCGAGCCGTGAGCGACCTTGATCGTCAATGGCCGCAGGCAGCCTTCGTTCAGCGGAAAGTCCGCATCCACGAGCGTCCGGAAGACGTACAGCACCGCGGCAGTGCAGACGGCAAGCGGCGCGTTGAAATTGCCGTCCTGCTGCGGCGAAGTCCCGGTGAAGTCCACGACCGCGCTTCGCTCTTTGCCATTGACCTTCACCGTCACCTCGATCGCGCTCCCGTCGTCCATTTCGTAGCGGAGATGGCCGTCGCGGAGCCGCCCGATGACTTCGCGCACGCAGGCCTCCGCGTTGTCCTGCACGTGCGCCATGTAGCGCGTGACCGTGTCGCGTCCGCAGCGCGCGATCAGCGCCTCGAGCTCGGCAATGCCGCGCGCGTTTGCGGCGAGCTGCGCCTTCAGGTCGGCGACATTCTGGTCCGGATTGCGCGCGGGCCAGGGCCCGGCCGCGAGCAATGACCGCAATTCGCCTTCACGGAGCCGCCCGTCGTCGAGCAACAGGAAGTTGTCGATCAGGACGCCTTCCTCGCCGATCGTGCGGGAGGCCGGCGGCATCGACCCCGGCGTGATGCCGCCGATATCCGCGTGATGCGCGCGCGAGGCGACAAAGAACGCGGGCTTCGGCTCTTGCGCGACGCATACCGGGCTCACGACCGTGATGTCCGGCAGGTGTGTGCCGCCGGCGTAGGGCGCGTTCAGCATCCAGGCGCGGCCGCGACGGAGCTTGCCTTCATTCGCCGCGATGACGGCGCGAACGCTCGCGCCCATCGAGCCCAGGTGCACCGGCATGTGCGGAGCGTTCGCGATCAGGGCCCCGTCCGCATCGAAGAGCGCGCAGGAGAAGTCGAGCCGCTCGCGGATATTCACCGAGACTGCCGTCGCCTGGAGCACGGCGCCCATCTGCTCGGCCACCTGCATGAAGCGGTGATTGAAGAGCTCGAGCTGCGCAGGATCCGGCCGCAGCGCGGACTGCGGCTCTGGCGGCATGGCTTCGCGCCGGGCCAGCCGGAGACTGCCGTCATCGAGGCACTCGGCGGTCCACCCGGGCTCGACGACGGTCGTCGAACTCGGCTCGACGATGAGGGCCGGGCCCGCGACGGCCTGGCCTTTCGCGAGCGAAGCGCGCTCGAGCAGCGGAACGTCGCGCCAGCCGTCGAACCAGGCACGAACGGAACTCGTGGTACCGGATCGCGCCGGTGGCGCGCGTGGCATCGAATGCTTTTCGCCGGCGACGACCGCCTCGGCCTGGAGCGTGGCGACGACCGGATCGTCCGCCGGGGGTGCGAAGCCGAAACGCCGTTGGAACTCGGCCCGGAAATTCCGCGCCACTTCCGGCAGCGGACCGGATTCGATCTGGAGCGCCGTCTCCGTGCCCGGCGCGCGGAGCTCCAGCACGCGTCGCACGCGCACGTCCGCGGCCGCGGCGCCCTGCGCGGCGAGCGCATCCACGAGCGGGACGCTCATCGCTTCGAATTCGCCTTCGAGCTCGGCGGAACCGAAAGCTGCGAGCGGGCGTTCGATGCTCCGGCGCCGCACCAGGCGGCGATCCGCGAGGCCGATGCCCCAGGCCGACAGGACCCCGGCGAGCGGGTGGATCAGGATTTCCGCGATGCCGAGGGAGTCGGCTACGCGGCAGGCGTGCTGCGGCGCCGCACCGCCGTAGCAGCAGAGCGCGAAATCCGCGGGATCGTGGCCTTCGCGAACCGAGACGTGGCGGATGGCGCGCGCCATCGATTCGATCGCGACGTCGAGAAAACCCGACGCAAGCCGCTCCACGCCGGTTGCGGCGGAATCGGCGGACACCGTCGCCGCGAGCGCTTCGCATTTCTCCCGCACGACGCCGGAATCGAGCGGCAGGTCGCCGCGCGGACCGAATATCGCCGGAAAGTACTCCGGGCGGACCCGGCCGAGCAGCACCTGCACGTCGGTCACCGTCAGCGGGCCGCCATTTCGATAGCAGGCGGGACCCGGCCGCGAGCCCGCCGAATGCGGGCCGACGCGAAGCCGCCCGCCCTCGTACGCGAGCACCGAGCCGCCGCCCGCGGCGACGGTGTGAATGTTCATCATCGGCGCCTGGAGCCGCACGCCCGCGACCGTCGTCTCGAAGCGCTGCGGCAACGCATCGTCGAAAAGAGCGACGTCCGTCGACGTGCCGCCCATATCGAAGGCAATCAGCCTGCGGCGGCCGAGACTCTGTGCGATGCGCGCCGTGGCGACGAGCCCTCCGGCCGGGCCGGACAGCACGGCGTTGCAGGCGCGAAAGGCTTCGGGCGCGACGAGTCCGCCATTGCTCTGCATGAACTCCAGGCGCGTCTCGCGATGGCGCGCACCGAGCCCCGCACGGAAGTCGCCGACATACCGGGCGAGCAGGGGGGTGAGATAGGCATCCACGACCGTCGTGTCGCCGCGGCTCACGAAGCGGATGAGAGGCGAGGCCTCGTGCGAGGCGATGACTTCGTCGAAACCGGCGCGTCGCGCGATCGCCGCGGCGCGTGCTTCGTGCCCGCGATGGCGGAAGCCGTGCATGAAAACAATGGCGACGCTCGCGATGCCGGCGGCGCGCAGGCGCCGCAGATCCGCGGCGAGTCGTTCCTCGTCGAGCGGCTGCAGGACCTCGCCTTCCGCCGTGACGCGCTCGTCGGCCTCGATCACGTACTGGTAGAGCGGTGCGGGAAGATCCACCTTGAGACTGAATAATTTCGGGCGGTTCTGATAGCCGATCGCGAGCGCGTCGCCAAAACCGCGAGTGGTGACGAGCGCGGTCGGGACACCGCGGCGCTCGAGCAGCGCGTTGGTCGCCACCGTCGTGCCGATCCGGATGACGTCTATCGATGGGTCCGTTCCGCCGTGTTGCTCGAGCAGGCCGAGGATTGCAGCGACACCGGAGTCGGGGGCGGCGTCTGCCGTATCGGACAGTTTTTTCTCGACGATCAGCCGGCCGTCGGGCGCGCGCCCGATTATGTCAGTGAAAGTACCGCCGCGGTCGATCCAGAACTGCCAGCCGCGACTTGCGCTCATGCACGAAGTTTACTGCCGGCAAACACCTGCTGGAGTCGAACCAATGCGCCGTCGGCGAGACGCTCGCAGGTATCGCGATATCCGATGGCGATTGCGCGCTCGAAAGCTTTCCAGTCGAGCAGGTCGAGCGACTCGAGCGCCGGCGTCAGCAGCAGATCGCTCTGCGCGCGGTGCTCCAGCTTGGCCGTGGTGCTGTTCACCATGCTGCAGCGAAACAGGATCTGCAGGATGTTCGGATGTCGCCGGCCGCCGTGCCGGCCGTAGATCGACTTCCAGAACGACGGCGCCTCCGTCGCTTCGATGTCTGTCGTGAACGCGCGGTCGGTGCCGACATCGACGCCGATTACAGGCCCGCGGCCCTTCGCGCGCATCACGTCGACGGGCAAGTTATTCATCGCGCCGCCGTCGACGTAAACCTCGCCGCTTTGGAGCACCGGTGGCAGCACGCCGGGGATTGCGACGGACGCCCGCAACCAGCGCCACAATAGCCCTTGTTGATGGACCGCGATGCGGCCGGTCGTGAGATTGGAGGAGACGCAGAAGAATGGCAGCGGCAGGTCCTCGATGTCGATGTCGCCGAGCTCGCGACGCAAAAGCAGCCCGACCTTGCGGCCCGAGACCAGCGACACCAATGGAAAGGTGTAGTCGGAAAGCGGATTAGTATCGACGAAACTGCGCCGGAATCGCTCGACCAGTTCCGCGTCGCTCCAGTCCGCCGCTACGCCTGCGGCCAGTATGCCGCCCATGCTGGCGCCGCCGACGAGATCGATCGGCACGCCATGCTCGCGCAGGGCGCGCACCACTCCGAGATGTGCAAATCCGCGCGCGCCGCCGCCGGAAAGAACGAGCCCGACCGCGCGTCCCGTTAGCAGACGCACGAGTCGGTCGTAATCCGACGGGCTCCGCATGTGGTGATGGGGCATGCCGGGCAAAGCGGAGTGCCAACGCGCCGCGGCGCCATTCACGAATCCGCCTTCGTGCAGCAACACCAGCTCTGCGCGACGCATCGAGCCGTCCTGCCACTGTTGTCCGGTCCAGCCTGCGTACTCGCTGCTCGCGCGCGCGGTCAGCAACACGACGTCAGCCTGGCGCAGGCAGAGGCGCGTCCACGGGGTATCGTCGGCATCGGCTGCGTAGACGACGAAATCGTTGCGGGACTCGCGCTCGTGGAACCATTGCGGGCTGTGGCTGCCGGCACGCTGCCTGCCCACGAGATCCACGCGTCCGAAGCTCGAGAGCGAGACGACCAGTTTCTGCGCATGCGCCGTGAGATCGATTCCGGCATCCATCGGAATCATCGCGAGCGTGCGCGGAGTCATCCGTCTCTCGTGGTTCACACCCCGTTCCTCGAGCCGGAGCACCGTGAGGCGCGCCAGGCGCAGGATCGCCTCGGGATGTCCGAGTAGCACTCGCTCGAAAGTTCCCGCGGACAACATCGCAAGCTCGGAATCGCGCAGCGCCCGCACGGTCATCGTGCGAGGTCTCGAAACGATCAGGCTCATCTCGCCGACGGTTTCGCCGGCCGCGATGCGCCCGACGAGCTCGCCGCCGCTTCCATAAATGCCGAGGCAGCCGCTGACGACGAAGTAGACGGCATCGGCCGGTGCGCCCGCTTCGAACAGCACGCCCCCGCCGGGCAGCGACATCCATTCGAGTTCGGTGACGGCCGCGTCGACGATGCTCTTGGGAAGGCCGTTGAACAGCGGCAAAGCGGCAAGCATCGCCCAGGGATTGGCCCGCGGGTCGATCTGGGTCCGGTCGTCCTCTGCTGCGTCCACGGCAGCCGGACGATATCACGCAGGGTAACGGCGGCTAGAATCGCCGGTCATGACTGTGACGGACCGCAAACTGCTGAAGCGCATCTGGAAAACCGTCGCCGCGATTCCACGCGGGCAGGTGGCGAGCTACGGCGGCATCGCCCGGCGCGTGGGCTTGCCGCGGCGCGCGCGGCTCGTCGGTCATGCGCTCAAGGTCGCGCCCGCAAGCCTTCGCCTGCCGTGGCATCGCGTGGTCAATACGCAAGGCAAGATCAGCCTGCCGGCCGGTTCGCGCGCCCACAAGCTGCAGCGGCGGCTGCTCGAGGAGGAGGGCGTCGTATTCCGCAATGGACGGGTCGATCTCACGAACGCCGGCGGCAAGCTCGATCTCGACGCCCTGCTGTGGCGGCCTCGCCGGGACTGATACCATCGGACGGTCCGGCACCGGAGCGATCAATGGCGAGTCGTCACGTCGTGTTCTCGCACGGCCTCGAGAGCGGTCCGTGGGGAACCAAGATTTCGGCGATGGCCGAAGTCGCGAAGAGCGAAGGCTGGAACGTCGACTCGGTCGACTATCGCGGCGTCAGTGACCCGCGCGACCGGGTCACGCGCCTCCTGAGCTTCTGCCGCGACATCCGCGGCGATCTCGTACTCGTCGGTTCGAGTCTCGGCGGCTACGTAGCGACCTCGGCGTCGGCGCTTCTGCACGCGCGGGGCCTCTTCCTGATGGCACCTGCGTTCTACATGCCGGGGGCGGAACAGCTCACGGCGAAGCCGGCGCCCTGCCCGAAAACGATCGTGCATGGCTGGCGCGACGATGTCGTGCCGGTCGAAAACAGCATGCGGTTCGCGCGCGAGCATTCCGCGACGCTGCACATTCTCGACTCGGACCACCGGCTGCACAGCGAGCTTTCGCTCGTCAACTACCTCTTCGAATATTTTCTCGTCGCGCTCGATCTCCCGAAGCGTCGCTGACCGGTGCTCTCCGGCGATCCGGCACATCTGCGCGAGCGCGCTGCCGTGCCGAAGCGAGGAGGGCGCAGCCCCGGCGACGGGCGGGTGGCGAGCGCGCGAATAAAGTTCCGGGTGAGCGCGCGAGCCAGCCCGCCTGGCGCAGATGGCCGCGCCGGCATCAGCTTAGTCGCGGGATCGCGTTAGACTTGCCGGATTGTCGAAGAGGGAGGCGCTGCGATGCGCGCAGTACAGGCAGCGGGAGTGCTGGTGGCCATGGTGCTCGCCGCAGGTTGTGGCGGCACAGATGAGCCTGAACCGAAAGAAGAACCGATGAAGGTGGAGGACACAGTTTTCGGCGACCTCGTCGGCACGCAGGACAAGGCGCGTGACCGCGCGAATGCGGCGGTCGAGGTGCACCGCGACTCGCTCGAGAAGCGAATCGACGCGGACGAAGACGCGCCGCCCGAGGAATAGCGGCCAAGCTCGTGAACCGCACCCTGCTATGGGCGCTGCGCGGAATCATGCGCCCGTTCGTGCGCGCAGTCGTCGTGCCCGAGGACGCCTTGCAGCGGCTGCATGGACGCGCGCGACCGCTCCTGTACGTGCTGGAGGAGCGCAGCATTTCGGACCTGCTGGCGCTCGAGATTGCCTGCATGGAAGGCGGGCTGCGCCGCCCCGGCAAGCGGCTGAAACTGCGCGGCCTCGACCTGCCGCATTCGGCGGTGGCACTCGAGCGCCGCGCCGGTGTGCTGCGGCGGCGCGCCGATCGCCGCACGCCGCCCGAGCTCGCGCGCGCGGTCGCGGCATCGGGCGCCGATCCGGCGCTCGAGCTCGACATCGTGCCGGTCGCCGTCTACTGGGGCCGCGCGCCGCAACGTGAGAAGTCCTGGCTAAGGCTGATCTTTTCCGAGAACTGGGCGCTCGTCGGTCCTTTCCGTCGCCTGCTCTCGATCGTCTTCAACGGCCGCAGCACGCTGATCCGATTCGGCGAGCCGCGCCCGCTCAAGTCCTATGCCGCGACCGGTTCCGACGGCGCGCGCGGCGCGCGCAGGCTCCTGAAGGACATGCGCGCGGAATTCCGACACATGCGCGCGGACACGCTCGGGCCGGACCTCTCGCGCCGGCGCGCGATCGTCGCGCAAGTGCTGCACACGCGCGCGGTGCGCCAGGCGGTGCGGCAGGAAATCCGCGACACGAAGCGTTCCCGGCGCGACGGCCTGCGCATCGCTCGCCGGCATGCGCTCGAGATTGCCGCCAATTATTCGCACACGTTCATCCGCATCGCGGAGCGCATCCTGACCCGCTTCCTGACCCGGGTGTACGACGGCATCGAGGTCCGGAATGCGGAATACCTGGATCGCCTGCCGCCGACCTGCGAGATCGTCTACGTGCCCTGTCACCGGAGCCACGTCGACTACCTGCTCCTTTCCTACGTGATCTACCAGCGCGGCTACGCCGTGCCCTACGTCGCGGCCGGCGTCAACCTGAACCTCCCGGTGATCGGGCGCTTCCTGCGCAAAGGCGGTGCGTTCTTCATCCGCCGGAGCTTCCGCGGCACGGGCCTGTATCCGATCGTGTTCATGAAGTACGTCGACGTGATGATGAATCGCGGGCACCCGATAGAGTTCTTCATCGAGGGCGGCCGCAGCCGCACGGGCCGCCTGCTGCGCCCGCGGACCGGCATGCTCGGCATGACCGTGCGCAGTTTCCTCCGCGACACGCGCCGCCCGGTCGCGTACGTGCCCGTCTACTTCGGCTATGACCGGCTGCTCGAGGGCGAAACCTACATCGACGAGTTGCTGGGCCGGCCGAAGCAGAAGGAAACGGTCGGCAGACTGTTGCGCGTAGTGCCACAGCTTCGGCGGCAGTTCGGCCGCGTGTACGTGGCCTTCGGCGAGCCGCTCCTGCTGGATGGCGCGCTCGACCAGATCAAGCCGGAATGGCGCGAAGACGCAGGCGCCGAGGACGCGCGGCCGGCCTGGTTCGGCGATGCGGTCGACGCAGTCGCCGCGGAAATCATGCGACGCATCAACGCGGCGGCCGCGGTGACGCCGGTCAACCTGCTCTCGGTCGCGCTGCTCGCGGCGCCGCGCCAGGCGATGCTCGAGAGCGACCTCGAGCGGCAACTCCAGCTCTACATCGACCTGCTGCGCGCGTTTCCGTATTCGCCGGACGTGTCGGTCGCCGCAAGCGACGGCGCATCGATCATCAAGACCGGCGAGCAGATGGGCCTGCTCGAGCGCCGCCCGCACCCGCTCGGCGACGTGCTGCGGATGGGGGAGCAGAACGCGGTGCTTGCGACCTATTACCGCAATAACGTGCTGCACCTGTTCGCGATGCCGTCGCTCGTCGCCTGCGCGTTTCTCAACAACTCGGCCATGCGGCACGAAGACATCCAGCGCCTGGTCTGGCGCGTGTACCCGTATATTCACGCGGAACTCAACCTCCGCTGGCGCGAGGACGAGTTGCCGGGGGTCGTCGACGGCGTACTCGCGGCACTCGCACAGCAGGGCCTGCTCGAGCGCGACGCGGATGGTTCCGTTTGGCGGCGATCGACGACGGGAAGTGCCGAGGCAGTGCGTTTGTCGGGATTGGCGCAAGCGACGATCCAGACGGTCGAGCGCTACTACCTGACGATCGCGCTCCTCCTGCGCTCGGGACGATCGACGTTGACGACGGAGGCGCTCGAGCAGCGCTGCGTCGCGATGGCGCAACGCATGTCCATGCTGTACGGGGTCGCGGCGCCGGAGTTCTTCGATCGGGCCATGTTCCGCGATTTCATCGATCTCCTGCGGCAGCGCGGAGTCATCCGGCAGGACGGGGAAAGCCGCCTGACCTACGACGATGCCTTGCTCGCCGTCGCCCAGGACGCGCGCATCGTGCTGTCGGAGCAGATCCGGAACAGCATCCTGCAGGTGACCCACAGTTGATCGCCGCCCCCGTTTTGCAGTGCAAAGCGGAAATGCTGATATATCCTTGCGCAAAATTCCGATCGGTCCTGGCCCTGGGGAACCACATGACCACGAACTCGATGCGACGGTTGATGCTGATCGCAGCGCTCTCGGCGCCAGGCGCGGCCCACGCGATTGATTTCGCTGCCGGAGGCTGGAACGGCAGCTTCGACACGACGATCACTTTCGGCCAGACGTGGCGCAATGAAGCCCGCGATCCGCGGCTGATCGCAACCGCCGATGGGGGATCGGGCCGATCGCCGAACATCGACGACGGCAACCTCAATTACCGGAAAGGACGCGTCTCGAGCGCGTACAAGATCGTCAGCGAATTCGCCCTCGACCGCGAGACCTACGGCCTGTTCGTCCGCGGCTCGGCGCTCTATGACGACCTGGTCGAGGATTCAGAAACGGACCGCACCCCGATTTCCGAATCGGGCAAGAACCTGGCCGGCGCATACGTGCGACTGCTGGACGCGTTCGTCTACGGCCGCTGGAACCTGACGGGCCACGAGCTCGAAGTTCGCGCGGGTCGCCAGGTGGTCAACTGGGGCGAAAGCACCTTTATCCAGGGCGGCATCAACAACGCGATCAACCATTTCGACGTGTCATCGCTCCGCGTCCCGGGATCGGAGCTGCGCGAAGCCTACCTGCCGCAGGAGATATTGAAGGTCTCGTTCGGGTTCACCGACAACGTGACCGCGGAGGCCATCGGCATCTTCGACTGGGACCGGACCGAACCCGAACCGGTCGGCACCTATTTTTCCAGCAATGATTTCGTGCCCCGCGGCGGGGAGCAGGTCTTCCTCGGCTTTGGCGCGCTTTCCGACCAGGGAACCGACTTCACGCCGCTCGGCGGTCCATTTATCGAGGATTTCCAGGCCGTATCGCGCGGGCCGACGATCGAAGCCAGCGACTCGGGCCAGTACGGCCTGGCGCTCCGCTGGTACCTGCCCGATTTCAGCCAGGGCACTGAGCTCGGATTCTTCTTCGTGAACTATCACAGCAAGCTGCCGCTCATCAACGGCCGCACCGGCACGCAGCAGGGCGTCGGCAATTCGCTCGGCACGCTGGTCGCGTCCATCCTGACGGCGCAGGGCCTCGCGTCGGGATTGCCGTTCGCATCGGCCGTCGCGATCGCGGCGAATCAGGGCGTCGGCGTAGCGGCGGGCGCTGGCGGCAACCTTTCGCTGGCGACCGCGACGGACTATGCGACGATCACGGGCAACACCGTACTTTCCGGCGGCAGCGTGGCCGCGCAGGCGACGTCCCTTGGGACGCATGAATACGCGCAGACGGCCGGCTACTTCACCGAGTATCCCGAAGACATCCAGCTGTTCGGCGTCTCGTTCAACACGCAGCTCGGCACGACGGGCGTTGCCTTGCAGGGCGAAGTGTCCTTCCGGCAGGACGTGCCGCTGCAATTCGACGACGTCGAAGTCCTGTTCGCCGCGCTCACTCCGTTTGAAGCGGCGGCGCTTGGTTTGCAGCAGATCGCGATTCCACCTTCCTGCGTGCCGGCGTTACCGACGCTCTCGCGCTGCGGACAGCTCGGCGCATTCGGCGTTAACCAGATCGTCAAGGGTTGGGATGAATTCGACGTCTGGCAGGGCCAGCTCACGGCGACCAAGGCGTTTCCGCCGATGCTCGGCGCATCGCAACTCATCGCAGTCGTCGAGGCGGGCATGACGAGGGTGGACGGCATGCCCGACAAGACAACCGGCGGCCCGGTCGGCAGGGGGCTGCGCCTGAACGGCCCGGGAACCTCAGTTTCCGGTAACCCTGAACTCGCCAGCCGGCACTTCGGCGAAGTCGAGCCGCTCGACCGCTTTGCGGACGAGAACTCCTGGGGTTATCGCGCGGCGCTCAGGCTCGACTATCTCGGCCTGATCGGTGCCTGGAATTTCTCGCCACGCTTCGTGTGGGCGCACGACGTGTCCGGCACGACGCCGGGTCCGGGCGGGAACTTCGTCGAGGATCGCCACGGCGCGACATTCGGCATCAGCGGCAGCTACCAGGCGCGATTCGAGGTGGATCTCAGCTACACCGTGTTCGGCGGCGCGGGCCGCTACAACGAGCTGGGAGATCGCGATTTCCTGGCGGCAACGGTCAAGTACTCGTTCTGATTCGGGCCGGAGGCAGGCAATGATGAAGCTCAAACACATCCTCGGTCCGGGGCTCGTGACCGCCGCATGCGTCGTCGCTGTCGCGGCGGCGGGCGTCACCGCGCAGCAGGCGGCGCAGCTCGGCGCCGACCTCACGCCGATGGGCGGAGAAAAAGGCGCAAATGCCGCCGGCACGATTCCGGCCTGGAACGGCGGGTTGACCTCGGCGGCCCAGGCAGGAGCGCCAGGGTTCAAGTCCGGTGGCCATCATCCGGATCCCTATGCGAACGAGAAGCCGCTCTACAAGATCGACGCCTCGAACATGTCGCGCTACGCGGCGAACCTCAGTGCAGGCCACAAGGCGCTCCTCGCGGCGTACAAGGGCAGCTACTTCCTGAATGTCTACCCGTCGCATCGCAGTGCGGCGTTTCCGCAGCGCATTTATGACGCGACCAAGGCGAATGCCACGTCGGCGAAATTGACGGGTGCAGGCAATGGCGTGACCGGTGCAATCATCGGCGTGCCGTTCCCGATCCCGGCGTCCGGGCTCGAAGTCATCTGGAACCACATCCTCCGCTTTCGAGTCGAGATTGCCGAACGCACCATTGGCCAGGCGGCCGTGAGCCGCACGGGCGGCTATAACCTGGTCAGGCTGCACGACGAGACGATGGTCGGCTACAGCCTTCCCGGCGCGACCGAGGCCGGCCTCGACAACACCGTGCTGTACTTCATCCAGGAGACCATCTCGCCGGCGCGGCTCGCGGGCGAAATTCTGCTGGTGCACGAGACGCTGGACCAGACCAAGGAACAGCGCCGCGCCTGGCTGTACAACCCCGGCCAACGGCGTGTGCGTCGCGCGCCCAATGTCGCCTTCGACAATCCGGGTACGGCCTCTGACGGGCTGCGCACTTCGGACCAGTTCGACATCTTCAACGGCAGCCCGGAGCGCTATGAGTGGAAACTGGTCGGCAAGCAGGAAATCATCGTTCCGTACAATGCCTACCCGCTGCACAGCAACAAGCTGAAGAACGGCGACATCGTCAAGCCGCTACACATCAACCAGGAGCACGCGCGCTATGAATTGCATCGCGTCTGGGTCGTGGATGCGGTGCTGAAGCCCGGCCAGCGGCATATCTACAAGCGGCGGACGTTCTACGTCGATGAGGATTCCTGGCAGATACTGGTCGTCGACTGCTACGACAACCGCGACCAGTTGTGGCGGATCCAGGAGGCGCACTCGATCAATTACTACGAGATACCGACATTCTGGACGACACTCGAGCTGACCTATGACCTGCAGGCCGGACGCTACCTCGCACTCGGGCTCGACAACGAGGAACCACGCACCGTCAACTTCGACGTGAAGCGGACGGCCGCCGACTTCACGCCGGCCGCCATCGCCAGGCGCGGCACGCGCTGAAGTGCGATTCGCGCTCGCGGCGTTCGCCCTCGCCGTGGCGCCGCCGGGGCTTTCGCAGGATGCCGCCGCGACCGACCCCGCTGCGAGGCCGGCAATCACCGCGCCGCTCGCCTCGAAGTCCCTGCTGATCGATCTTGCCTGGGCCGGCCCGCGCGTGTTCGCGGTCGGCGAACGCGGCCATGTGCTGTACTCCGGCGATGCGGGCCGGACCTGGACGCAGGCGAGGGTGGCCGGCAGCGCAAATCTCACCGCCGTCTATTTCGCCGACGCGAAGAACGGCTGGGCCGTCGGGCACGTGGAAACGATCCTGCGCACGCGCGACGGCGGCGACACCTGGGAGCTCACTCGCCTCGAGCCGGAAAATGCGCAGCCGCTGCTCGACGTCTGGTTCGACGACGAGCTTCGCGGCATCGCCGTCGGCGCCTATGGCTTGATCTACTCGACTGCCGACGGCGGCAGTGTCTGGAGCCAGGTGCCATTCGAGCCGGCACCGCTCGCCGGCGCGGCGAAAGTCGAGGCGGAGGCCGAAGAAATGGAGGCCGACGTCGATCTGGGATTCGAGTTCCACCTCAATGCCCTCGGTGGTGGCCCCGATCGGCGCGTGTACCTGGGCGCCGAAGCGGGCCGGTTGTTCCGCTCCGACGATGCCGGCGCAAGTTGGCGCGAACTGCCGTCGCCCTATGACGGTTCCTTCCACGGCATCCTGCCGCTCGAGGGCGACGCGCTGCTCGCCTTTGGCCTGCGCGGCAATCTCTTTCGCTCGGACGACGGCGGCATGACCTGGACCGCCATCCAGACCGGCACGACCGTGCTCCTCAATGCCGGCGCGCGCATCGATGACGACACCGTCGTGATCGTCGGCATGGCCGGCGTGATGCTCGTCAGCCGCGACGGCGGCCGGACATTCGCGCTGACCCAGCAGGCTGACCGCAAGGCGATCTCGGCCGTCGTGCCTTCCGGCGACGGCGCGCTGATCGTGGCGGGCGAGGGCGGTGTGCGGCGCCTCGCGGTGCCGGGTAGCGCGAGCTCATGAAGGATTCCGGCGACACGCGGATTGCAGCCTGGCTCGAGCCGCATGTGTTCGGCCACCGGACGCTGATCCTCGCGCTCTTCGCCCTCGTCACGGTCGTGCTCGGCTGGATCGCGGCGACGGGGCTACGGCTCGACACCAATTTCAACAAGCAGCTCCCGCTCGAGCACGAGTACATCCGCACCTATCTCGATCACAAGGAGGAGTTCGGCGGCGCGAACCGGCTCCTGATCGCCGTGATCGCGCGCGACGGCAACATGTTCACGCCGGAGTTCTTCCAGGCGCTCAAGATCGCGACGGACGAAGTGTTCTTCATCGAAGGCGTCGACCGTGCGCGCGTGCAGTCGCTGTGGACGCCGAACACCCGCTACACGGAAGTCGTCGAGGGCGGCATCGAAGCGGGCGACGTGATCCCATCGGACTTCCAGCCGGACGCTGAGGGGCTCGCGCGCGTCCGCGAGAACATCCTCAAGGCCGGCATCGTCGGCCGCCTCGTCGCGAACGACTTCTCGGGCGCCATGATCAGCGCGCAGCTGCTAGACGCCGATCCTGAGACCGGGGCGCCCGTCGATTACATCGCGATCTCGGAAGAGCTCGAGGAGAAGGTCCGCTCCCGCATCGAGCACGACAAGATCGAAGTGTCGGTCGAGGCGCCGGTGTCCGTGCACATGATCGGCTTCGCCAAGGTCGTGGGCGACGTCGCGGATGGAGCACTGTCGGTCGTCACCTTCGCGATCGTCACCGTGGCGCTGACCCTGCTCTTCGTGTGGATCTACATCCAGTCGCTTCGCATCGCGCTGGTGCCGGTCGTCGCCTCGCTGGTCGCGATGGTCTGGATGCTGGGCCTGCTCGTGATCCTGGGCTATGGCGTCGATCCGCTCGGAATCCTGGTGCCGTTCATCATCTTCGCGATCGGCACCAGCCACGGCGTGCAGAAGATCAGCGCCGTGAGCGATGCCGCGTTGAGCGGGGCCGACAGCAACGAGGCCGCGCGCCGCACGTTCCGGCTGCTCTTCCTGCCGGCGATCGTCGCATTGCTCGCGAACCTCGTCGGGTTCATCACGATCCTCCTGATTCCCGTCCAGGTGATCCGCGAAATGGCGGTCACCGCAAGCCTCGGCATCGGCGTGATCATCCTGACGGACCTGATCCTCTTGCCGGTGCTGGTTTCCTACGTTCCGATCAGCGCCCGTTTCCGCGAGCGCGTCGCGCGCCGGCAACGGGCGCTGCAAAAGGTGTGGAACCGGCTCGCGCGCATCACGAATCGCGGACCGGCCGCCGCGATCATCGTCATCGCACTCGTGCTCGGCGTGGCGGGCGCGATCAAGGGGCTCGAGACGCCGATCGGCGATACCCAGGCGGGTGTGCCGGAACTGCGCGCGGATTCGCGTTACAACCAGGACAGCAACCTGATCAGCCGGCGCTTTTCGATCGGCACCGACATGCTGAATGTGATCGTCGAGACCAAGCCCGACGGCTGCATCGACTTCCGCATCATCGATGTGATCGACCGCTTCGCCTGGCAGATGGCGAACGTGGACGGCGTGCGCGACGTCATGTCGCTAGCCGGCGTGTCGAAGGTCGTGAGCGCCGGATGGAGCGAGGGCAGCCTGAAATGGCGCAATCTCCCGCGCGACGAGCGTCAGCTCGTGCAGGCGCAGAATTACATCGAGACGAGCACGGGGCTCCTCAACCGGGATTGCAGCGTGATGCCGGTGATACTCTTTCTCTCGGACCACCGCGCCGAGACGATCGAGCGAGTCGTCGGCGCGGTCAAGGACTACCGCGAGAACGAGCCGACGCCGGGCGTGACCTACCGGCTCGCGACCGGCAACGTCGGCGTGATGGCTGCGCAGAACGAGGAAGTGAAGGCCAAGGAGTTCGTGATACTCGGCTGGGTGTTCGCGGCGGTGACGATCATGTGCCTCGTGAACTTCCGCTCCGTGATCGGGACCATCATGGTGATCGTCCCGCTCGCGCTCGTTTCGATACTGGTTTATGCGGTCATGGCCTTCGTCGGCATCGGGCTCAAGGTCAATACGCTGCCGATGGTCGCGCTCGGCGCGGGCATCGGCGTCGACTACGGCATCTACCTGTTCAGCCGCATGCAGGAGTTCCTGAACCGCGGCCAGAGCGTACAGGAGTCCTATCTCGGCGCGCTGCGCGTCACTGGCGCGGCCATCTTCTTCACGGGCATCACGCTCGCGATCGGCGTCGCGACCTGGGTATTCTCGCCGCTCAAGTTCCAGGCCGACGTCGGCCTCATGCTGACCTTCATGTTCCTGGTCAACATGCTGGGGGCGATGCTGCTGCTGCCGGCGCTGGGGGCGTGGCTGCTGCCACGCAAGCCTGCTGCCGCCTGATGCCGGCAGCGCCTGACCCTTGACCGTCAGTCGAGCGCCGGCCGCGCCCGCAAACGCTTGACGTTCTTGCGGAGCCGCTTCCCTTCGAGCCGCCTGGCTTTCGCGGCGCGTCCCGGCCGCGTCGCCTTGCGGACTTTTGGCTCGCGCATTGCCTCGAGGATCATTTCCTCGAGCCGCCCGATCGCATCGCGGCGGTTGGCTTCGCGCGAGCGGTGCCGATGCGCCTCCAGCACGATCTCGTCGTCGAGCGTCAGGCGTCGCCCGGCCAGCGCCCGCAGGCGTTTTTTCCCGGCCTCATCGAGAATCTGCGTCGCGCCGACGAAGAAGCGGAGCTCGCAGGCGGTCGAAACCTTGTTGACATTCTGGCCGCCGGGGCCGGGGCTGCGGACGAAGGCGAGCGTGTAATCGCTTGCGGGGACGGCAAGGCGGTCTTTGCCGCCGCCCATCCCCTCAATCCTGGCCGTCGGCGGACGGCGTGATCGGCTTGGTCGGCAGTGGTGCGAGCGTGGACGCGGATTTCCCGCCCTCGAGGATGCGGATTTCGCGCTGCGCGGGCGGAATCGTCAGACCATTCTCGCGAAACAGCGACCAGATCCTCCGATTGACGTCGGAGCGCACGTTGTTGACGCCCTCGGCCGGATCGCCGATCCAGAAACGGAGCTCGATCTCCATGCCGAAGTCCGCGAACTCGAGCAGACGCGTGACCGCCGGCGGGTCGCGCATGATGCGCGGATGCTCGGCTGCCTCGAGCAACAGCTTCAGCGCCAGTTCCACGTCGTCGTGATAGGCAATACGCACCGGCACGCGCAGCCGCACGCGCGGATGGCCGTAGCTCCAGTTGATCAGCTGATTGGTGATGACATTCTGATTCGGCACCAGCGTCGCCACGCCGTCGCGATCTCGGATCACGATATGCCTGCCGCGCAACTCCTCGACCCACCCGAAGCCGGTCGTGCTGGTGCCGGTCGTGCCGGTGAAGCTGATGACGTCGCCGGGCTTGATCGAACGGTCGATGAGCAGCACGAACCCACTGACGAAATTCGCGGCGATCGCCTGCAGACCGAATCCGAGGCCGAGACCGAACGCTCCGTAGAACACGGTGAGCGCCGTGAGATCCACGCCCGACGCCTGGAGGCCGAACAGGATGCCGAACGCGATCAGGAACGCGTAAGCGAACTTGCCAATGCCGATGCGCGTCGACGGCGCGAGCTCCTGGACGGTGCTGATGCGCCGGTCGATCCAGCGCGCGATCCAGACGCTGACGACGACGAACAGCGTCACCGTCGCAAGGGCCTTCAGGACCGACCAGATCGTGATGCGCGCTGCGCCCTTCGTCAGCCCGATCGAGTCGAGCTGCGCGACGACCGGGTCGAGCCAGCCGAGCAATTGCGTCGCGATCAGCGCCCACACGATCAGCGTGACGCGCAGCTCCCAGGCCTTGATGCGCGTGCTCTTGCCGAGCGAGAGGCGCAGCAGGAACATCAAGACTCGAATGAACGCGAGGAGCGCGAGCAGGGTCCACGCGGTGTCGAGCGCCGGCCTTGGCTCGCCGCCGGCGAAGTGGAGCGCCGCGCCGACGATCGCGAGTCCCGCGAGGTAGGGCAAGATGACCGCCACTGCGTCCGTCAGGATGCCGCGCACATAGCCGCCATTCGAGCGGTCGACGTACCAGCGCCTGCCCCACAGGACGCCGCCGGCCACCACGGCGACGGTTATGGCAATGACCGGGAACTCCGCGTTGCCGACGATGGATTGCAGCCAGGCGAACAGGGAGTCCAGTCGATCCATCAGGCGTTGAGATCCGGGATCAGTTCGCTTTCGAGCCGCATGATCTGGTCCTTCAGCAGCAGCTTGCGCTTCTTCAGCCGCCGCAGCTGCAGCTCGTCGACATAGATGTCGAGCGACAGGCGACAGATCACGTCGTCCAGGTCGCGGTGCTCGATGCGCAATTCGCGCAGCCGCTGCATCCGCTCGAACAGCTGGGTGTTGACCTTTTCTTCGTCCGTCATGCCGGCTCGGCGTCGGTCTCGAACACGGGGAACGGCGGGCCCGACCACACGGGACGGACCGACCCCGGCAGCTTAGCCAATCGACCTGGAGGATTCCATGGTACCGCCGGGTCGTGGAAGTCTGAGCCGACCGAGCCTTCGAGCCGGCATCGCACCGCAAGCGAGATCGCCTGCTCGCGATCGCGGGCGCCGCCGCCACCGGTGACGACTTCGATTCCGTGGCCGCCGGCGGCGGCGAAATCGGCGCAGAGTTCGCGTCGCGCTCCGGGCGAGAGCGGATAGCGCATGGGGTGCGCGATCACCGCCTTGCCGCCTGCCGCAATGATCCAGCCCGTCGCTTCGGCGAGCGTCGGCCAGGCGCAGGCGACATGCCCGGGCTTGCCACGCCCGAGCCAACGGTCGAAGGCCGCGCCCGTGTCCTTCGCGGCGCCAAACGCGACGAGCGCGCGCGCGAAATGCATGCGGGTGGGGAGGCTGCCGCTCGCGCGGACGCGCGCGAGCGCGTCGCGGCCGGGCGCGCCGGCCGCCTCCAGCTTCTCCGCGATGCCCATCGCGCGCGCCTCGCGCAGCGCCTGCTGGCCGCAGAGTCCGCGTGCGAGCGCCGGTGCTGCAGGATCGATTGCGAGGCCGAGCACGTGCAACGGCTTGCCGCGCCAGGACACGGAGAGCTCCACGCCCGCGACGAAGCCGATGCCGCACTCGCGCGCGGCGCCCGCGGCCGCCTCGACACCCGCGACGGTATCGTGGTCGGTCAGCGCCATGAGGCGCACGCCGCAGCCCGCCACATGCGCGACGAGCGCCGCCGGGTCGAGCATTCCATCCGAAGCCGTGGAGTGCAGGTGCAGGTCGACGGGTGAATGCGCGTTCATACGGCGCGAGGACCGAGACCGACGGTGTCCACGGTGTCGCCCGTCAGCACGACGAAGCCGCGTTGCCGGCTGAAGCCGTCTGAGCTGTAGTCGAATACATAGGTCCGATGCCAGGCCAGCGGCGCGTCGCCCGAGCGCACGAGCCGCAGGCGATGGATCGCGACCGTCCCGTCCAGCATCTGGACGTTGGCGCTCACGCAGGTTTCCTTCGCGACACGATTCGCAAGCTCGCGCGCCGCGAGGCTCGAGTACCAGAAGCCCGCAATCACCGCGAGCACGGTCACCGCGAGCAGGAGTTCCCAGGTCATCGCATCATCGCGAGCCAGTCGACGTCCGGATCGGCGATGCCGACGAAGTGCGGGTTCAGCACTTCCTCGCGCGCGTTGTACGCAAGCGGCTCGCCGTCGAGCTTCAGCACGACGCCGCCCGCCTGTTCCAGCACGCATTGCCCGGCGGCCGTGTCCCACTCGCTCGTGGGCCCGAGCCGCGGGTAAACGTCGGCCTGGGCGTCGGCGACGAGACAGAGCTTCAGCGAGCTGCCGACTTCGACGAATTCATGCGGGCCGACGCGGGCGAGGAACCCGTCGAGCGAGCTGCCGCGGTGCGAGCGGCTGCCGACCACGCGCACCGGCCCCGTGCCCCGCTTGGCGGTGCGGATCGGCCGGCCCGCCGTTTCTGCGTCCGAACGGAAGGCGCCGATGCCTTCGCAGGCGAAGTAGTCGCGCTCGAGCACTGGCGCGTGCACGATGCCGAGGACCGGGCGGTGATGGTCGATCAATGCGATGTTCACCGTGAATTCGCCGTTCCGCTGCACGAATTCCCTGGTGCCGTCGAGCGGATCGACGAGCCAGAGCCTGCTCCAGTGGCGGCGGGTCGCATACGGGACCTGCGCGGATTCCTCGGAAAGCACCGGGATCTCCGGCGCGATTCGCCGCAATCCGGCGAGTATCAGGCGCTCGGAGCGCAGATCCGCCTCGGTAAGCGGGGACCGATCCTCTTTTTCCTCGACGCTGAACGACGACGCGTAAACCTCGAGTATCGCGCGGCCAGCTTCGCGCGCGAGCGCCGTCAAGTCGAGCAAAAGCCGGTTCAGGTCGGATGTCATCTCGGCTCCGGAAAGTGGCGCCTTATATCATAGGCGAGTGCAAGGAAGCGCCCATGTCCCGGACTGGCGATCGATCGACACCGTCCTGCTCGACATGGACGGCACGCTGCTCGATCTCGGCTGGGACAAACATTTCTGGGAACAGCTCCTGCCTCGGCGCTACGCCGAGAGCCGGGGCGTGTCGCTCGACGAGGCGCGGCGCCTGATGTGCCCCATCTTCGAGTCGACGCAGGGCACGCTCGACTGGTATTGCGTCGACTTCTGGAGCAAGGCGCTGTCGCTCGACATCGTGACCCTGAAGCGCGCCGTACGTCACCAGATCGAGTGGCTGCCGCACTCGCGCGCTTTCCTTGCGCGCTTGCGCGCCGCCGGTCGCCGGGCCGTTCTCGTCACCAACGCCGATCCGGAAATCCTCGCGATCAAGGATGCGCATCTCGGCATCCGGCGCCGGTTCGACGCGGTGTACTCGTCGCACGAATTCGGCGCGCCCAAGGAGAGCGCGGCGTTCTGGCCGCGCCTCGCAGCGCGCGAATCCTTCGACGCTGCGCGCACACTCTTGGCCGACGACAGCGCGCCGGTCCTGCGCGCGGCGCAGGCGCACGGGATTCGCTGGCTTTATGCGGTGCGCCGGCCGGTCCAGCGCGCGCCGGCGCGCGCGCCGATCGAGTTTCCGGGCGTCGAATCCGTTCACGAGCTGGGTACTGGCCTGGCGCCGCTCGCGACGAGGGCTCAACTCGCGGGACGCTGACGGCGCCGCTTGTGGTCGTGGCCGGGCCTGCCGCCGCGGCCGGCCGAACGGCCCGGCCGGTGCAGTTGACTCGGCGGCGGGCCGTCCTCCTCTTCGTCGCCGAAGGAGCGGGGCGCGTAGTGCGCCGGCTTCAAGGAAGGCAGGTTCGCAGGGTCGAAGCTTCCGACCGGAATCCGGTGACCGATGAAGGCCTCGATGTCCGGCAGCGACTCGACGTACTGCTCGCAGCCGAAACTGACCGCGTCGCCGGCGGCGCCCGCGCGCGCGGTGCGGCCGATGCGATGCACGTAGTCCTCCGGATCCTGGGGCAGGTCGTAGTTGAACACGTGGCTGACGTCGGGAATGTGGAGCCCGCGCGCCGCGACGTCGGTCGCGACGAGCGCGGCGAGCTTGCCATCGTGGAACTCCCGGAGCATCCGCATGCGTTTTCTTTGCGGCACGTCTCCCGACATCGCCGCGGCGACAACGCCGTTCGCCCGCAACAGGCGCTCCAGCCTTTCGGCCAGCCGCTTGGTGTTGACGAAGACGAGCGTCCTGGTCGCCGCGTCGGTGCGAAGGAGGTGCACCAGGAGCGCTGCTTTTTCCTCCATCGCGGGGTAGTAGATCACCTGCCGGACGCGCTCAGCGGTGATCCGCTCGGGCTCGATGCGGATCAGCTCCGGGTCGTTCATGTGCTCGTAGGCGAGTTCCAGCACGCGATGCGAGAGCGTCGCCGAGAACAGCATGTTCAGGCGGTATTCGGGCGCCGGCAGGCGCCGCAGCAGGTAACGGATATCCTTGATGAAACCAAGGTCGAACATGCGGTCTGCCTCGTCGAGAACCATGACCTGCACGTGGCGCAGGTCGAAGACGTGCTGCCTGAAGAAATCGATGATCCGGCCCGGCGTGCCAATCAGGACATCCACGCCCGCGGCGAGCGTGCGGCGCTGTTTGTCATAGTCCACGCCGCCGAAAGCGAGCCCGAGCGTGAGGCCCGTGTACTGCACGAGGATCTCGGCGTCGCGATGGATCTGGATCGCGAGCTCGCGCGTCGGAGCCAGAATGAGCGCGCGCGGCGACGTGCCCGGCCGGTCGGCGGGCGCCGGATAGCGCAGCAGATGGGAGAAGAGGGCGACCAGGAATGCGGCGGTCTTGCCGGTGCCGGTCTGCGCCTGCCCTGCGACATCGAGGCCGGCGAGCGCCCGCGGAAGCGCTTCGGCCTGTATCGGAGTGCAGCGCTCGAAGCCCGCGTCGGCGACTCCGCGGGCGACTGATTCAGGCAGGTGCAGGCCAGTGAAGGAGAGGTCCGAAAATTGCTTTTGAGTCACCGGTTTACTACTTTGACGCTCATCACTTGATAATTGCCCTCCGACGCGCTACAAAAGCACCTTAGCGGTGCGGATTCCCGCACGTATCTGCCCCTACCGCGCCAAACATTGTGCCGTATCGGGCATTCGCCCGTCACCGATCAACTTCAAACCAGGAGAAACTCCCGCGTGAGCGGCAATATCGTCCATACGACCGACGCGACGTTCGATTCCGACGTCCTCAAATCCGAAACCCCCGTTCTGCTCGATTTCTGGGCTGAATGGTGCGGCCCCTGCAAGGCCATCGCCCCGATCCTCGACGACATCGCGAAGGATTACGCGGGCCGGGTCAAGGTGGCAAAGCTCAATATCGATGACAACCGCCACACGCCCGTGAAGTACGGCGTGCGCGGCATCCCGACGCTGATCCTGTTCAAGAACGGCGCGCCCGAGGCGCAACAGGTCGGCCTCGTCGGAAAGTCGAAGCTCGCGGCCCTGCTGGACCAGCACCTATGAGGGGCTATCTCGGCAACCAGGCGCGCAATCGCCAGAAGGGACACCGCAATCGCGGCGGCGGGCCGCGCCACGGGCAGGAAGGCCTGCCGGTGGACGATCACATGATGGACGGGGCGGAAGGCGACATCATTTCGCCGGAAGAACTCGCCGCCTCGCGAAGCGCCATGAGCCTGACGGTGCTCAAGACGAAACCGGTCCACGAGCTCGTCACGATGGCCGAGTCCATGGGACTCGAGAACATGGCGCGCCAGCGCAAGCAGGACGTCATCTTCTCGATCCTGAAGGCGCATGCCCGCGGCGGCGAGGACATCTACGGCGACGGCGTGCTTGAAATCCTCCAGGACGGATTCGGATTCCTCCGCTCCGCCGACAGCTCCTATCTCGCCGGGCCTGACGACATCTATGTCAGCCCGAGCCAGATCCGCCGATTCAATCTCCGCACCGGCGACTCGATTTCGGGACTCATCCGTCCGCCGAAGGACGGCGAGCGCTATTTCGCGTTGCTGAAGGTCGGCGAGATCAATTTCGACACGCCGGAGTCCGCGCGCCACAAGCTCCTGTTCGAGAACCTGACGCCGCTGCACCCGACCAAGCGCCTCAAGCTCGAGCGCGGCAACGGCTCGACGGAAGACCTGACGGCGCGAATGATCGACCTCATGGCGCCGCTCGGCAAGGGCCAGCGCGGCCTCATCATCTCGCCGCCGAAAGCCGGCAAGACGATGCTCCTCCAGAACATCGCGACCTCGATCACCTGGAATCACCCGGACCTCTACCTCATCGTGCTGCTGATCGACGAGCGGCCCGAGGAAGTGACCGAGATGTCGCGCACGGTGAAGGGCGAAGTCGTCGCTTCGACCTTCGACGAGCCTGCGAGCCGCCACGTGCAGGTGGCGGAAATGGTGATCGAGAAGGCCAAACGCCTCGTGGAGCACAAGCGCGACGTGGTGATTCTGCTTGACTCGATCACGCGCCTCGCACGCGCCTACAACACCGTCGTGCCGAGCTCCGGCAAGGTGCTGACGGGAGGCGTCGACGCAAACGCCCTCCAGCGCCCGAAACGGTTCTTCGGCGCGGCGCGGAACGTGGAGGAGGGCGGATCGTTGACCATCATCGCGACGGCGCTCATCGACACGGGCTCGCGCATGGACGACGTGATCTACGAGGAGTTCAAGGGCACGGGCAACAGCGAGATCCACCTCGACCGCCGAATTTCCGAAAAACGCGTGTTCCCGGCATTCAACATCAATCGCTCCGGCACCCGCCGCGAAGAGCTGATCACGGCGCAGGATGAACTCGCCAAGATGTGGATCCTCCGGAAGCTGCTGCACCCGATGGATGAGCTCGCCGCGGTGGAGTTCCTGATCGACAAGATGAAGGACACGAAGACCAACGTGGAGTTCTTCGATTCGATGAAGCGCGGATGACGGACGCACTGCGCCACCTGCGCCGGGTCGATCCGGTGATGGCGCAGCTCATCCGCCGCGCGGGTCCTTACGCACCGAAACCCGAGCGAGGCATCGGCCCCTACGAGGCCCTGGTGCAGGCGGTCGCGCATCAGCAACTCAACGGCAGGGCCGCGAATACGATACTCGGCCGCTTGTATGCGCTGTATGGTGGCAGCAGCATTCCGTCTCCGGACCTTCTGGTCGCGACGCCGGACGAGCAGCTGCGTGGTGTCGGTTTTTCGCGCGCCAAATCCGCGGCCCTCAAAGACATCGCCGCCAGGACGCTCGACGGCACGATACCGGCGCGGCGATTGCTCTCGCGCATGAAGGACGAAGCGATCATCGAGCGGCTGATCGAAGCGCGCGGCGTGGGCCGCTGGACGGTCGAGATGTTCCTCATGTTCACGCTCGCGCGGCCGGACGTGCTGCCGGTGGACGATTATGGCATCCGCAACGGATTCCGGATCGCTTATGGCAAACGCAAGTTGCCGCAGCCGAAAGCGCTCGCGAAATTCGGGGAGCGCTGGGCGCCGTACCGGACCACGGCGTCGTGGTATCTCTGGCGCGCAGTTGATCTCAAGCGCGAGTCCCGCTAGCGGTTTCCCTTCTCCACGGCCGGCACCGTCCGCAAGTACGCGTACATCGCGCGCAACTCTGTATCGCCCATCTGCGAATAAGCTTTCCAGGGCATGTACTCGGAGATTGCCGTCCCGTCCTTGCGCTTGCCTTTACGCATGGCGCGGATGAAATCAGCTTCCGTCCAGTCGTCGAGCCCCGTCGCATGCGGCGTGAGATTCGCGACGATCGGCATGTGCGGATCGCCTTTGAGTTTTCCGCCCGAGAGCCGCTCGCCGTGGCATCCACGGCACACCTGCACGAGGTGCTCGCCGTATCGAGGCGTCGGCGCGGACTCCGGTGGTTCAAGCGCGTGCGCACTCTCATGGTCGATGTCCGACGCGGAAAAGGCGCCGGAGTCCGTGGCGACCAGGAGCGTGAAGACCGGGCCGAACTTCACCGGACCGAGGTCCCGGTCGACGGGCGGCTGGCTTTGGATGTAGGCGACGACATCCGATAGCTCGTGGTCCGAGAGGTTGACGAAATCGATCGCGGGCATGGACGACGTCCGGCCATCGCGCCGGAGGCCGTGCCGCACGGCGCGGTCCCAATCGGAAGCGGTGTAGTCGCGCGTGACGCTGCCCTTGCCTGCCGTGAGATTCGGTGCAATCCAACGACCCACGATGGGTACGTCGATGACGGCGCCGCCGCCGAAGTCGCGGCCATGGCAGACGTTGCATGAGACGCGGCTGTCGACGAGGTGCTTCCCGCGGGAAACGGCGCGCTCCAGCGCGATCGCCTGCAAGTCCAGGCCGGCGAACGGATCGTCGGCAGGCGCGCCCGCAGCGATCCGTTCCTCGCGCAGCGCCGCCAATTCGGCTTCACCCAGCGGAAAGGGAATTGGAAAACCGGCCTCGTGGGCCGCCCAGCGCTCATCGTAACGATTGCTCGCGACGAGCCACGCAATTCCATAGGCGACGAGCGCGACTCCGACGAGCGCGACCAGCGACCAGCCCAGGATTCCCAGAAATCTCTTCATGCCCCCTCCCGACGGGGCATGAATATACCCGACCGTCTACGGCACGAGGTAGACCGCCGTCAGCAGCACCAGGAACGCAATCACTGCGACCAGGCCGTGGATGACGATTACTCCGTTCGGCAGCGGCCGTTGGCGCATGTGATGGCTCACGAGATAGAGGCCGCCGAGCGCGGCGATGCCGAACAGCACGAGCGCCCAGGTGTGCGCGGTGCCGAAGCCGATTTCCCACACGCCGAGCAGCAGCACGATGACGCCGGACACGGCGAGCAATCCGTGCAGTATCGCGATTCCCGCCTTCGGCGGCGTCCGTCCCTTGAAGTGCTGGACGGCCATGTAGAGGCCGAAGACGGCCGCAATCGCGATCAGCAGTACTGCAACATTGAACATGTCACGTCTCCTTCTTAGTTGTTCGCCGTGCGACCGTCCGCGCCGGCGGCACTGACGCGCCAGATGACGTTGCCGACATCGTCCGCGACAAGGACTCCGCCCTGCTTGTCCACGACCACGCCGACCGGCCGTCCCATCGCATTTCCGTCGTCATCGACGAACCCGGTCAGCACATCG
>Ga0302046_10000494_pt1 | contig 39674 bp, 29 predicted proteins | sample RVTome_11_FD_200261 | JGI IMG/M metagenome (GOLD analysis project Ga0302046, IMG submission 200261) | Soil microbial communities from uranium-contaminated site in the Upper Colorado River Basin, Wyoming, United States - RVT147D111 (version 2) ...
GCGGACATTGCGGCGTTCACGATGCAGTATCCGTGCGGCCTGCACGGGCAAGGCCGCACGCTGTGCCAGGGTAGCGGCACGACGCTCATGCAGGGTGAGTACGTCATTACCTTCGGCGTCATGAACGGCGACTTCCCGGCAGCCGACCCGACAAGTTTCTACGAATACGGCTTCGTGTTCGACGCCGACGGCAATCCGGGCAACAACTTCGTCGCCGATCCGAACTTTCCGAACGATTTCTTTCAGGGCACGGACCGCTGGTACACGTTCGGTCGATCCCCGTCGCAGAACTGGGGGCTGGGCGCGCGCACGGCCATCAACAACAACATCCAGCCGGTCGCGACCGGTGCACGGCTCGTGATGATCGAGCAGACCGCCATTCTGATCGTACCGCGCTCGGAATTCGGCGTCCCGGATCCCACCGTGCGTTTCACCGGGTTCCGCCATGACGGCCGCTTCGGTTTCAACGGCTCGCCCTGGAGCGGCGACGTGCAGCGTCCTGCCGACCTGCCACTCTACGACCTGCCGGTCGCCGATCTCCCGGAAATCGAGCCGCCGCCCGCGCGTCCGCCGGGCGGCGCCGCCAGGCGAGTGGCCGCCAATGCGGGCGGCGGAGCAGGGAAATAGCGCTGCGCTGGAGTCGGGCCACACTTCCGCTCGATGGAAAAACCGGTCCCGATCGCGTCGCGCGTGGCAATCGCGCTGCGCCCAGGGTCGGGCCACACTCCGCCGGCACGACGAAGTACAAGGACGTCGTGCCGAGCGATGGCGCGGTCGATAGAACGAAATCGGGATTAAGCGTGGCGCCTGGCCCACTGAGCTCTACGCTCTCGCCGCTACGAAGCTGGATCGTCGCCGTCTTCTGCTTGTCTGCGGGGGTGCCAGGCGCGAATGCTCCCCGAAAAACACAAGCCAACTAGACTAGTTCACATCCAGAAAAGGCTCGGAAATATCACGATGAGATCGCGGCCAGGGCAAGGGACGGGGTCGCGACGGTTGCTTACGGGATGTTTCAACGCTGCAGGAGCGTCTTGCGCAGGTGTAAAAGGGCGTGAGCGCGATGCGTAGAGACACCACCGGTGCGTTGCGCTGGGAAGAGCGGGACGTGGCGGTTGGTCTCAGCTGATGAGGTGACGAGCCAGGAGGAGGAGGTTGGCGGCGACCACGGAGGCGCCCACGTAGCTGTCGAAGGAGCGAGCACTCTTCCAGGTGCAGCGACGAAGACCGAAGACACGCTTGAGGAAGGAAATCACGCCTTCAATTCCGGCGCGGAAGTTTCGGAGTTGGCGGTACACCCAGGGACTGGAGGCCATCTCGTCGACAGCGAGGCCGCGCTTCTTGGCGAAGACGACGTCGTTCACGCCGCGCTCCCTGGCATCTTTGAGATTGTCCTTGCTCGCGAGGGCACCGTCGGCGGCGACCTGGCGCGGATAGTGACCGTAATGCTGGCGGTGACGATCGAGCATGCGGACGAAGAGCGTGACGTCGGCGGGATTGCCGGTTTCCACGACCCAGTCGAGAACGAGCCCGCTTTGCCACCGGTGAGGGTCACCTTGTGACCGTAGTACGTGTCGCGGCCGTCTTTGCGGATGATATCGGTGTGCGGTTCGAAGATGGAGACGAGCTTCTCGTCAGCGGGGACGGAGTCGCCGTGAAAGACGCGCCGCTGCGTCTGCGAGACGACTTGCTCGGCCAGGGGAAGGTAATGATCCAAGCGATCGGCGAATCGGCGCGCAAGACCAGCGAAGGGGCCCGCGTCCTTACGCAGAGGCTCGCGTGCCTGGCGAGCGTAGCGGATCGTCTCCCGAGTGATTTGGAGCAGGTCGCGGTAAGGCTGCAGGCGTTGCGCCTGGTTCCTGGCGTTGACGATAGCCATGTGACGCTTCTTCGCGCGCCGCGAGCGGTTTCGGAAGGGGACATCAAAGCTCTCGTGTGCACGGGCGAGGATGCGCGCCAGCGTCTTCACGCAGTCGAACAGGAGCGCGTTGTCCGTGGGGTGGTGGATGTTCGTTTCGCTGACGGTAGGATCGATGCGCAGCTTGCGCCCGTCCTCCACTCCCTGGGCTTGCGCGTAGCGCCCGAGTAAATGATTGATCTGCTCCCAGGTTTCGCCGGAGATGCATTTGATGTTGTGCGCGAGCGCCGACTTGCCGGGAACCTCGAGCGGATGCGTGAAGCCGCAGAAGCGCAGGTAGGTGCGCGAGTCGGCCAGGTGGAAGGCGAGCTGCTCGTAGCTGAAGCCGTTCATCTGCTTCAGGATGGTTGCACGCAGCACCATCTCCGCGGGCAGGCCGGGACGGCCGAGTTGGAGGCGCTTGGGATGCGCGCCCTTCTGCAAGTCTTTCCAGACCAGCTGCGCGAACATAGGATTGGAGCACAGATGTCACCGGGCGGTCAAAGTGTACCAGGCAGGGGCGCGTCAAAGTGTACCACCCAGACGGGCGCGTGAGAGTAGAGATCGCCTGGTCGGGGTGCAAGGCCGGCGTCATGTTGACTTGGTGTCTCTGCGCCTCCGTGGCGGCGCATTCGTCGGAGGTATGGAAACGTGGGCCGCGTTGGGAAGTCCCGTTACAGGCGATTCTGGAGGCTCGGATTCGGAATCGATTGCTGCGAGAGCGTGATCTGGCGTGGTTTGCGCACCGGTTGAGTCTGAGGGGGCCGCCTGCGCGACATTCACGCGGGTTGAGAGACGTCTCCCGAGTCGATAGCTGCGGCCTTCCATCACGATGATCTCGACGTGCTGAAGGAAGCGATCCAGGATCGCAGTCGCAGCCGGTACATCACCGAGAAACTTGCCCCAGTCCTCCGTCGGCCGATTCGTGGTGATCACGGTCGGGAGCCGTTCGTGACGGCGCATCATGACATCGAGCAGATCCTCGGCGGCAGAGGACCGTAGCGTCTTCATTCCGAAGTCTTCCAGGATCAGGAGGTCGATCGTGCTGAGCTGCTCGACGAGCTCGCGCCGTGAGTCCGTGGCCTCGGCATCGACGAATTCGTTGGCGAGCGCAAAGATGCTCTTGACGAGGGCGCGGTAGCCAGCACGGATCGCGCCGATCGCGAGAGCGGTGACCGTGTGACTCTTGCCGACACCGGGAGGCCCGACGAGCAGGATGTTGGTCTTCTGTGGGATGAAACGCGCGGAGGCGAGCTCACACAGCCGCACCCGTGGCAGCCGGGGGTTGAAGCTCCAGTCAAATTCAGAGAAATCCTTGATCTCTGTGATGCCGGCCTGCTTGAGACGGCGCAGGAAGAGCCGGTCTGCACGCACGGCGAGTTCATCGGCGGTGAGCAGGTCAATGAATTCGAAGTGCGTGAGTTGACCGCCCTGGGCCTGCGCAAGCCGCCCCGGCAGCGCTTGCACCATGCCCGACAGGCGTAGCTGCCTGAGTTTGGTATCGAGTTGGATCGTCACCGTTCTTCTCCGATGTGGGCCGTCCGCGCACCTGTCTCGATGACAGCCGCACGTGCCGGCGTGAGGAAGTCGATCAGCGAGTATTGCTCGAGAGGCCGGATCACACTGTGCTCTGCAATGAGCGCGCGCTCCGGCGGTGGAGGCGGCGGCTCGGCCACGATGCGCTTGAACGCGTCGTAGCGAAACTGCCCGCGGTCGAGCGCGCTGCTGGCCGCACGCAGTACCTGAGCGCGCGAATGTTTTTTCGCGAGCGCCAGAATACCCTGCAGGAGTTTGAAGGCACGGATGCCGCGTTCTTCGTGCGCAGCGTCGGCCCACCGCCGCAGTTCCGGCCCGATGTCGCTGCAGCGCCGCTTCAGCCATTCCAGGTGAGTAGTCTGCGACGAGCTGAGTTCTGCGCTGTCGCGACCCGCGCGGAGCGCCCAGCGCCCCGGTAGTACGCGCGCATGAAGCGCCACCTCGGCATCGTCGTGGAAGATTCGCACGAGGTGGTCGTCCCAGCGCACGTGGACGGACGCACCCAGCAAATGCAGCGGCACGGGATAGAACGAGCCGGCCACTTCCACGTGTCCGTCCATGTGCACCTTGCGTGTGCCACATGAGAAGAGCGGGAAATTCTCCGCCGGACACGGTTGCAGCGCGGGGCGGTCGCTCTCGAGATAGTGCGCGTAGACCTGCCGCCGGGTGGTGCCGTGCACACGGGTGCGTGCCCACCTCTCGTTCCATCGCCGCAGATGTGCGCAATGTTCATCGAGGGACTCGAAACGCTGGCCCTTGCGATAGGCGTTGTGCTTGCAGTACCCGCCCGACCTCTCCTGCTTGCCGTTTTCCTGCGGCGAATACGGTCTGGTCGGTAGCGGCGCAAACCCCCAGTGCGCAGCGAACGCGAGATACGTCTTGTTGCTGTCTGGATCGTAGTAGCACGCCCGTGACACGCCTGCGGTCATGTTGTCATGGCGGATCACGCGGGGCACGCCTTCGAGGGCACGGAACGCTCGCTCGTGGAGACGTAGGAACGCCGGCACGTCGAGCTTCCACACCGGTTCTTCGTAACCGTGCCGCGAATGACACAGCGTCATCCGGAACACCCATGGACGCTTGTATTCGCCCGTGTGCGGATGCCTCGTCGGCGCGCCCTGGAAGTAATCCACTTGCGCTTCCTCTCCTGGCGCATGGTGCATCACTCCGACCGCCCGCTTGGGAAGCTTCGCCCGCAGATGGCGCACGTACCGCTTCACCGAGTCATAGCTGCCTCGGTATTGCTGCTCTTCGACGAGGGCCTGATAGATGACCTGGGCTCCAGCGCCCGCTTTGACCGCTGCGCCAACGACGTCTTCGTGGACGGCCGCCGTGAAGGGGCGCCGGACGTGAGGTGCCGATTCCACCGTCGGTGAGCTGCCAGAGAGCGGCAAAGAGTCGGCGGGCGTTTTGGTACACTTTGCCGCCAACGCCTTCTTGTACCGTCGTACGGTATTGCGGTGCAGGCCGAGCTCGCGTGCGATCCGCCGCTCAGGCCACCCCAGCTCGATCAGTGCTTGAAGTTGTTGCTGTTTCGACATTTCCAGGTATCGGGCCATTGACCAGCTCCGGGCAAAAGAGCCCGGAACCTATTCGATTGCCCTACGACCCGGGTGGTACACTTTGGGGCGTTATTGCCGGTACACTTTGGGCGCCCGGTGACACACAGAATCTGGTCGATCGCTGCCAACTCGCGCGCATATTCGTGCGGCAAAGCAGGGCTGACGAACAGATCGAAGTCAGGAAGGATCGGGCGCATCCGGGCGCTCCTTGCTCACGGGCGGTTTCTTTGTTGGCGCAATGAAACTACGCTCCGCCGAGCAAAATCGCGAGCTCCGGATGCGCTCTTTTCTAATGTGTTACAACAACTTGTGAGTTTCCGGATGGGAACTAGACTTAGCTTAGACTAGACCCGCGCCAATCATCCACGAGACCAGGCCCCAGTTACCGGAGTTGATTTCGTCGGCGAGCGTGGTTTACGACCATCGATACAGGAATGCAGCGCCCGACCGCCAAGAACGAACAGTACAAATCTCACTGCCGGCATAGGCACCTCCGCCGGGTTGACGAGGATGGCCGCAACTCCCGCCCCGCCATTGGCGGTACGCTCTGGGTTCGACTTCGATGCAGTGACCAAGAAACCGGCCCGCGAGGCAGCTGTACAAGGAGCGATTGGCGCTGCTGCGATTGGGTGCCTCGTGCCAGATGACGTATGCGTGGGGAACCCCGTGAAGCGGTAGCCCGCAAGTCCAAGGTCACTCCAGTGCCGGGTCCAACAATTCTTGAGTGCGGCATGACGTACAAGAGGTCAACTGCGAGCAGCGCACTCCAGCAGTGCCAGACGACCGCCCGTGAACAGCGTTGCGCGTGACGTCATTCGAAGGCGAGCGCTGCTCGGCAGTTGCACCGGATCCGTTAGACAGCACATCGTTGACGCTCAGAGGCCTGCCTGTCGTGCGGCCTTGCCGTGGAGCGTGGAGGCCGACGGTGAAAGAATTACCGCCGAGCAAGCCAGCCGGCATCGATGGTGGGGCTAAACGCACCCGCAATCAGGAGAACGGCGAGCGTTAGCACAATCACGGCGTGCACTCTGGGCTTGGCTGAAAGACACCCACCAAGGCCAAGAACTACCGATACTACATGAACACCGCGCGCCGGATGGTCGAGCGGCATTCCCAGATTCACCGTTGCGCTCACTGCAGCAGCGACCCCCCACAAAGCGAAGCCGCCATACCACCGTCGGCGCACCCGATAGTAATGGTCGCGCCAGGAGGTGACAGATTCGGGGTTCTCAGGGACAAGCACCGCTGCGCAGTAATAGAGAAGACCGGGCACCAGCAAGGCAAAAAGGAACCCGCGAAACGTCCATGCCACCTCCCGAAGCGACCAGAACGTCCAGAAACTGATCGCAATCAGCATCAACTGAACGAACGTCAGCGTCAGATGCAGCGAGTACCTGCGGTCTGGCGCTATCGCGACGGGCAGGCCGCCAAGGACGCGAAGCGCGGCCACAGAGTACAGCAACCCGAACGCGATAGCGAGATATTCGAACAGTGTCATCTTACCGAGTCGGCGTTCGCCCGTCCATTGCCGCGTTCTCTTGAGACGATCACCCCGCCGTGTCGTCTACGGCTTCTGCGCGGCGGGCGCTTCCACAATATCGCTCCCATGTCGGATACCTCAGACAGACACTCAGACGACGGTACTTACCGAGTGCTTAGCAGAGTCAGAATGCTATCCGTTTGCGCGAGGAGCGCCTCGGTGTCCGATTGGACTTCGTAGTAGGCGAACATTCTCAACGCAAGGGCGCCGCTGAGTTGTCTGTCGGACAGAATGGTGGCGATAAGCTCGTGCGAAGGCTGACCCCTCGCCATGCCCGCTGCGATGGCCTGCCCGATTGTGAAGAGTTGCGGCATCGTCTCCATCACCTCCTCCCTCGCGTCTTCGAGATAGCCGGGCCATGCGGCCAATGCCGATCGCAAATCCTGATTTCTCAACAGCTGAACGCGGCCCGATCCGAGAGCACTACTCAGCGCGCCAGTACGCGGATTGAAGGTTTGTACGTTGAGCATCGCTTGGAGCAAAGCGTCCACGGAGTCGGCCGGCAGGCCATTTACTCCAACGGTCAGGATCTGACGCGTGACATCGGCCGACCGATGCTGAGCGACGAAGACCTGGTGCAGAGCCGAGCGGTTGGCTTCGAAGTCGGATCGGAGATCCGCAATGAGAGCGCGCTCGTCTTGTCGGTCCTGTAGCCATGCCCAACCGGCGTCGAGCCAAAGCGCCACGAGTACGCCAACGACGATGATGGCGAACTCACCGGCGGCGCGACGCGCTTTCGAGATGCGGCTGTTGCTCATTCTCTAACCTTGAGCGGTCCGTCCAACGGTCCAGGCTTCTGCAGCGGGCCACTCTCCGCCGGCGGCAACGTGTATCAAACGACACTACTTACTGCTCCTCCAGGCGAGTGAGCGCAACGCGGTTCGGGCCCGACTGCAGCAAGCCTTGGTTAGGCTGCGCCTTGGCGCGATGGCCGCCATTCGAGAGCCAGTTTGCGTCCAGATGCCGCACAGTCCCGCAGGTAGAGGTTGATCAGCGTCTGATACGGGATGCCCGTCTCGGCGGCCAAGTCCTTGAAGTACTTGAGTGCCGCCGCATCGAGCCGGATCGTCACGGACTTCTTGAGCCGCTTGGCGTAGGGATTCCGCCGCGCCTTGGAGAAGTCGTACTCCTTCCTCATCGTCGCCACCTCTCGTTGTACCGCCGCTGCTCGGGTTTGGTGGCCTTCCGGGCGGAGATGATCCGGATGATGGCGTCGTCCGCTCGATAGCAGTGAACCACCACCAGCACGCGGCGCTTTGCGCTCAGCCCGAGGAGCACGAAGCGGTCCTCGACATCCGAGTGATCCGGGTCGCCGATAAGCAGCGCATGGTCATCGGCGAACACACTCTCGGCTTCCTCGAAGGCGATCCCGTGCTTCCGCTTGTTCGCGACACTCTTGGCGGGACCCACTCGAACCGGAGCTCAGCCACGCTGCAACGTACATACGCCGTACGTATTTAGTCAATGTCCGCGTGCAGCATAACGCCATGCGTTTCAGCCGCGAAGGCGCGGCCAACATACCCGCTCCTCCGCCGCGGCTCCGGCGAGCGCCGCGGCTTCGGCGGCTGCAATGATGGTATGGACTCCTCCCCCGAACGGGGGCGGAGTTGTCAGTGCCGATGTGAACTGATTCAACTGTGGCATGAGCCCAGAAGCGACATGAATCTGCACGCGTAGCAATCACTCGCCCCGCAGCACGTGGAGCGGATCCACGCGCGCGGCACGCCGCGCAGGCATCAGCGCCGCGACCAGCGCCACGATCGCGAGTAGCACGGCGACTCCACCAAACATGAGCGGATCGGCGGTGCGTATGTCGTAGAACAACACCGCCACCACACGCGACAGCGCCATGCCGGCGATGAGTCCGGCTGCTATGCCCCCCAGCACCATCGGCGTGATCTCGCGCACGACGAGCCCCGTCAGATCGCGCATCTGCGCGCCCAATGCAGCGCGAATGCCCAGCTCGCGCGTGCGCTGTTCGACGGTATAGGAGAGCACGCCGAAAATCCCAACCGCCGCCAGTATGAGCGCGAGCGTCGCGAACACGCCGAGCAGAATCGCCACCAGCCGGTCTCTCGCAAGCGACCGGCTCATCGTCTCCTCCATCGTCGAGATGTTCGCGAGCGCAATCGTTGGATCGAGCGCCCCGAGCACCTGGCGCATGCTCTGCACCGCAGTGGCCGCGGGCCCCCGCGCGCGCACGGTCACCATGCCAAGGCCCCAGGCGTTCTGCGCGTACGGCACCCACACCAGATTCTGCGCTGTATCCCGGATTCCGCTGTACTTGACGTCGCCGACGATACCGACGATTTCGCGGTACACCTTCTCGTCGCGCGATGACATCGCCCGTTTGCCGATCGCGTCCTCGCCGGGAAACATCCTGCGTGCGAACGTCTCGTTCACGATCATGACTTGCGTGCTCGCCGTATCGTCGTGCACCGTGAAGTCGCGACCGCGCATCAAAGGCACACCGAGCGCAGCGAAGTAACCGGGTGTCACGACGCTCCATTGAATGCTGATCTCGCCGTCCGGACCGGGCCCGCGACCCTCGGCGATGATCGAGCGCCCCAGATAGAAGCCGCCGGCTCCCATCGGGCTCGCCGTTGTAATGCCCGCCGCCGCGATGCCCGGCGCGTTCGCGAGACGGTCGCGCAGCTGGTGCAGAAACGCGGTGACCTTCGCGCGACTGTTGTAACGAATGCCGGGCAGTGAAATCGACGCCGTGATCACGGGTTGTGGGTCGAACCCGAGATCGACACGCTGAAGTTGGGCAATGCTCTGTATGGCGAGCCCTGCGCCCGCCAGCAGTACGACCGACAGTGCAAGCTCCAACGCGACGAGCGTGCGCCGAGTGCGCGTGCCATGGTGTCCCGCCGTCGTGCGCGCGCCGCTTTCGCCGATCACGCCCGACGACCCGCTGCGCACCGCATGAATGGCCGAAGCGGTTCCGAACAGCACTGCGACGGCGAGTGACACGGCCATCGCGAAGGCGAGCGCGGCGAGACTTACCGAAGTCTCCGCGATCCGCGGCAGGTCGGTCGGCGCGATCGCGACGATCCCGGCGACCATCCACCGCGCGAAGAGCGCGCCGAGCGCACCGCCGATGACCGCGAGCATCAGACTTTCCGCGAACGTCTGGCGCACGAGATGATAGCGGCTGGCGCCCAGCGCGGCGCGCACCGCCATATCGCGCTGCCGCGCCGTTGCGCGCGCGAGCTGGAGGTTCGCGACATTGACGCATCCGATGAGGAGCAGCAACCCGACCGCACCCAGCAGCATCCACAGCGCACGCGGCGTCGTTGCACCGAGCGCGTAGTCGAGAATCGGGGTTGCCGTCATCGTCACGTCCTTGCGGATGTCGGGGTGCTCAGCGGCCACGCGCGCGGCGAGCTGGCCCATATCCGCGTTCGTTTGCTCCCGCGTCCGGCCGGGTGCAAGCCGTGCCACGGCGGTGAAGATGAAGTTGTCGCGGCGAAGAAGACCAGGATCCAGTTCGGTGGTGAACCGGAGCGGTACCCAGAGATCCCTGTCCAGCGGCCATTCCGCGCGCGGCGGCAGCACGCCGACGATGGGGCGACGAATGGAATTGACATCGACTTCGAGTCCGATGATGTCGTCGCGACTGCCGAACCGCGTGCGCCACAGCCGGTCGGAGATCACGACTGCGCGCCCGGCGCTGACCGGGAAGTCGCGCGAGTCGAACGCGCGGCCGTTCTGTGGTATCGCGCCAACGGCGGCGAAGAACTCCGGTCCCACGGCGGCTGCTTGTACGCGCACGGGCTCGCCCTCTGACGCCAGGTCCATCTCCACGGACTGAAATACCGCGACCTTCTCGAAGATCCTGTTGTCGCGCCAGTCCATGAAATCCGCGTATGAGAGGCACGCACACGGCGCACCGCCGAGCTTCGCGCTCAGCAGCACAACGACGCGCTCTGGTTCGGCGAACGGCATCGGGCGGAGCAGCACCGTGTTGACGACGCTGAAGATGGCCGTCGCGGCGCCGATACCGAGGGCGATTGTCGCGATGGAGGCGGCGCTGAATGCGCGGTTCTTGCGCAGCGCGCGTACGGCGAGGGCGAAGTCCTGTAGCACGGGAGTCATATGTTCCCCGGACGGTTGAGGTCGGGACCCCTGCGAGGATGATCCAGCCGAGAGCAAGTCGGGGCATCATGATCTCTGATAGCGGAAGTGCAAGAACCGTTGCCTCTGGAATCGGTGACCGACATCGGCGAGGAGCCAGTCGGCATAACGCCTCGGGCGTAAGCTGCGCGGCCCGTGCTGCCGAGGCCAAGCGCTCCGCCAACCCGCGTCAGGTTCAGCGCCTCGTTCAAGTAAGCCGCTACGCGGCAGTGGTGTGTCAGCAGGATCCTGATCGCCTCTACGTCTATCGGGTCGTCGTCGTGCGCGTGCGGGCGTAGCCCGGACCGGTGGGTCATACGGCATCTTCGCAGTGCGTGAGTTCATTCCTCTCTGCGAAAGGAAGCCAGTCATGACTACGACCCGGACTACGCCCCTGCGCGAACGCATGCGGCAGGACCTGCAGCTCGCCGGGCTCAGCGCACGCACTCAGGAAGCCTACCTGCGTGCGGTACGCCAATTCGCCACTCACTTTGCGCTGCCGCCCGATCAACTCACTGAAACGCAGCTGCGCGACTACTTCCTCTACCTCAGGAACGACAAACAGCTCGCGCCCGCTTCACTCAACATCGCCTTCCATGGCATCCGCTTCTTCTTCCGCACGACCGTCCCGCGCGACTGGGCCACGCTCCAGCGCCTGCGCATTCCCGCGCACAAGACGCTGCCCGATGTGGTCACACGCGACGAAGTCCGGCACCTCATCGATGCCGTCCGTACGCCGCACAACCGGACCTGCTTCTGGACCGTCTACTCGCTCGGCCTGCGCCTGAACGAGGCGCTGCACCTGCACCTCGGCGACATCGACAGAGCCCGCATGCTCGTGCACATCCATCGCGGCAAGGGCGCGAAGGACCGCTACGTCCCGCTGCCGCATCCAACGCTCGAGCGGCTGCGCGCCTACTGGATCACGCACCGCAACCCGCTCTGGCTCTTCCCGGCCACCGGCCGCGATCAGAACGCCGCCCCCAGCGCCACCACACCCATGGGCCGCAGCAGCGTGCAGAACGCGCTGCGCCGGGTCGTGCGCCAGCTCGGCCTGAAGAAACGAATCTCGATCCACACGCTCCGCCACAGCTATGCCACCCATCTGCTCGAGGCCGGCGTTAATCTGCGCCTCATCCAGCAGTACCTCGGCCACAGTTCGCTGCAGACGACCACCCTTTATCTGCACCTCACCTCTCACGGACAGGAGCATGCGGTCGCCACCATCGAGCAGCTGATGCAATAGCCCGCTCGCACTCCGCAGCGGCGAAGGAACTCGGGGATGCCTGCGCTCGCCGATGTCGTGCGGCGCTACGGACCCACCTATCTCGAGCGCTTCGGCCGCGCCATGCCCCCCGGGCACCGCAAGGTCCTGAGCGCGGTCGCCGTATGTCGCACGGGCGAGCTGGGAACCGTCGTGTACGAATGCTCCGACTGCGCTCGCCAGCACCGCATCGGACGATCGTGTGGCAACCGCCACTGTCCCACCTGCCAGCAGAACCGGGCCACCGCATGGCTCGAGAAGCAGACCGCTCAGCTGCTGCCCTGTCCCTATTTCCTGCTGACCTTCACGCTCCCGGCCGAGCTCCGCCGCTTCGTGCGCTCACACCAGCACGTCGGCTACCGTACGCTCTTCGACGCTTCCAGTGCCGCGATCAAGGTTCTCGCCGTCGATCCAAAATACGTCGGCACGCCCCACCCCGGCTTCTTCGGTACGCTGCACACGTGGGGTCGATCGCTCACCTATCATCCGCACGTCCACTACGTGGTGCCCGGCGGCGGCCCCGACGCCAATGGCTCCGCATGGTTGCCCTCGAGAGCCAACTTCTTCGTCCCCGTCGCAGCACTGTCGTTGATCTTTCGTACCAAATATCGCGACGAGTTGCAACAGGCCGGCCTGCTCCAACAGGTCAATCCCGCGGTGTGGAGGAAGCAGTGGGTCGTCCATTCCAAGCCGGTCGGCGACGGCCGCGCCGCACTCAAGTACCTCGCGGCCTATGTCTTTCGCGTCGCCATCAGCAATCGTCGCATCCGCTCCTGTGACGATGGCCTGGTCACCTTCGCCTATCGCAAGAGTGGCTCACGCCGCTGGCGCAACTGTACCGTCCACGCCCACGAGTTCCTCCGCCGCTTCCTGCAGCACGTCCTGCCTGCCGGCTTTCAGAAGATCCGCTACTACGGCTTCGTCAGCCCCAACGCCCGATCCTCCGCCGAGAAGCTACGCTGGCTGCTCGCCCTGCGCGCCGGCCAGAACTTCGCGCTGCACGCACGGCAGCCGCCACTCACCACGTCACCGCCGTCGCTCCGCTGCGCTGCCTGTAGCGGCCACCTCTCCATCATCCGCGTCGTTCGCTTTGCCGGACGCGCGTGCTTCGACACCAGCTAGCCCAATGCGCCGCGCTCTCCGTCCGCGCTACCCCGCTCAGATTTCGCTGTCGCGAAGTCCCGTTGAACCTCTGCGTCTCTGCCGTCCCAGGGCGCTCCTGCCGCTCTCTACCATGCACCCTCAGGCTGCCACGTCCGCCGCCAGCGCGCGCCACCATCACCTCTCACACGCCTGCTCTCCCTCCGGTCTCCACTTCTGATTTCACTCCGCGACCTGCGCTGCGGAACCGTTACCCTTAACACCACCCTCTCCGTCCACCTCCCGGGCTCCTTGAACAGCGGATTGCAGGGTCGGCTTCGCGACCTGCAATCCTTATTTCGTTAGGCCGCGTTCTTGAGCGGACGTCAATGGCGCTAGAGGACTTCTGCTGTGCTCGGAGATTCGCGCGCGGAGCGCCTCATACGAGCGGAGGCATGTGCCGCGATATCCTCGCTGCGGTGTCCAACTCACGCACGTCCATCGCGGCCGAGCGCGAGCGCCGGCGAGCGCGAAGCGGCAGACGCTTTGGTAGCAGACGTAGCGTGCTCACGATCTCCACGCCCCGGTCAACAGCAAACGCTGGTTCGACTGCACCATCGTGCCAGCCCGCAACGGCAGGTCGGTCGAATGCACGTCCGGTGTAGACTGCCGTCCGAGTTGAGAGTAGCTAACTCAGCGAAGGTAGCTATCGGGGCGACAACTCGATGATCCGCCCGCGATCCGACGGCTTCGGGCTCCCCGCATCTACGGCGATCAGCAGCTTGCCGCTCGGAAGCTGAGCGATGTCGCGAACCCGCCCGACGTTCCGCAGGACGATCTCTGTCTCATCCGTGGCGGGATCGTAACGCAACAGGTGCTGCGGGTTGAGAGCGCCAAGCAGGAACGCGCCGTTCCAAGAGGCGAACTGGCTACCCTCGACAAAGAGGAGCCCCGACGGTGCGACTCGATAGTCTGGACCCCAGAATTTCGCCGGCAGGATTGACACGGCGCGGGCGGCGCCCTCCGACATGTCGGATACACGCGTTCGGTCGTAGTTGAGGCCGTAGGAGAACAGCGGCCAACCGTAGTTGGCACCTGCGAGCACAATGTTCAGCTCGTCCCCGCCAAGCGGACCGTGCTCGGTCGCGTACAGCGTTCGCTCTGACGCATCGTAGTGGAGTCCCTGAGGATTTCGGTGACCGTAAGACCAGATGGTTGAAGGCTTCAACGCGCCAGGGAGGATCGGGTTATCCCGCGGAATCTGTCCGTCGGCCGTGAGGCGATGAATCTTCCCGACGTCGGCGCTGAGGTCTTGAGGCCCGGGAGTCGGGTAGGGATCGCCTCCCACACCGAAGGACAGAAAGAAGTGCGACTGGTCCTGCCACTCGATTCTCGAGCCGATCGAGAACTCGTCGGACTCATAGATCACGCTCAGGCTCTCGGCTCGGTCGTCGCGGAGCTCGAAGCGCGCGACCGTAAGGTCGAATGAAGCGTCATTGTAGGCGATGTACACGAGCCGGCTGTCCGGGAAACTGGGATGCAGGCTGACGTCCAGTAGCCCGCCGTAAACGCCACTGGTCCTGGACGGGGGGAGGCCCCGAACTCGGGTCACGCCACCGCCCACGTAGTGATAGAGCGCGCCTCCTCGATCGGCGAAGAGGAACTCGCCCTCGCCGATCACCGCAATTCCATCGGGGATCCAGTAGCCGGAGGCGAGCCCCCCCGGCTCGTTCATTTCACCGTGGGCAGTCGGGTCGTCCGCCTGGCAGGACCAAAGCAGGAAGGGCAAGAGGGCCAGAAGCCCTACGTGTTCGCGGAGCAGGATCGTGACCGGCGTCCAATCGTTGCTCGATACCATTCCGTGCTCCGGGCCTCGTATCGTTGAAGTGCTCAGACGGAATCGCCACCGCAGGCGCCCATTGAAGTAACGCTCAGCCGCTCGGCATTCCTACAGCGGATTTTGGCCTGAAGGGGCCATCCGTTCAGGGCGGGACTGTGGCCCATCCTGGCGCGTGGGCCAGCGGAGCGCCTTCGCAGCCAGCCCGACAGACAATTCTCTGCACGCCCGCCGCTGGTGCAGCCATCTTGCCGTGTAGCGGGCGCTCGCAGGTAATGCCCCAAATGGTGCGCATCTCCCACATGCTCTCGGAAAGTCACAATTCACGTGAAGGTAAGTCAACGGCCGTGGGCACGTCCGCCACGTTCGGCCGCGGCCTAACGCATGTTGAGAGCACGCCCCTTGGTGCTACCATGGAGTTGTCGAAGTCCGATGACTCACACCAAGGAGCGGCCCTCATGAACCGGACGACCAAGTATGTGGCGCTGGACGTGCATCAGGCAACGACCGTGGCGTCGGTCCGGGAGCAGCGAGGCCGCGTGATCGCGCGTGCCATCCTGCCGACCGAGGCGACCGCGATCGTCGAGTTCTTCCGCGGTATGCGCGGTTCCGTTCGGGTCGCCTTCGAGGAAGGGACTCACGCACAGTGGCTCCATGACCTGCTCGCGCCGATTGCCGATCGGGTCATCGTGTGCGACCGGCGCGGCGAGCCGCGCGGCAGCAAGGCGGACCAGTTGACGCGGACACTCTCTCGCACCTGCTCCTCACCGGCGACCTGCGAGCGGTCTACCACGGCAGCAGCGACCGCCTCACGCTTCAGGCGCTCACGCGCGCGTACAGTAACATCGTCGAGGATTCCACCCGTGCGATGCTGCGGCTCAAGTCGCTCTTCCGTGCGCGGGCCATTCGCAACCAGGGCACGCGCGTCAATGGGAAGAAGGACCGGGCGCTCTGGCTGAGAAACCTCTCCGATCGCGGGGCGCGCTTCCGGGCCGAAGCCCTGTATGCCGAGCTCGATCTCCTCCGTGAGCTGCGACCGAAGGCGAAGGCACTCATGGTCGCCGAAGCACGGCGTGATCCGGCCTGGGAAATCCTAGGCTCGGTTTCCTTCTCTGGACCTGTCCGCGTCGCACTGCTGCTCGCGACCATGAAGACGCCGTGGCGCTTTCGCACAAAGCGAAACCTCTGGGCCTACGCTGGACTCGCGGTCGTCACGGAGTCCAGCGCGGATCACGAGTTCATTGCCGGGCGTCCGGTACGACGCCGGCGCAAACCTCTGACGCGCGGCCTGAACAAGAACCACAACCGCGTTCTCAAGGATGTCTTCAAGAGCGTGGCAACGTCATCCATCGGTCGGGCCGGTGAATTCCAGGATCTGTATCGCGCGATGATCGCTCGCGGCATGCGCGAGGACATGGCACGTCTGACACTCGCGCGCAAGTTCACCGCGCTCACACTGCGGCTCTGGAAAACAGGAGAACCGTACGATCCAGCAAAACTGACGGCGCAAGCGACATAGCCAGGAGCCTTGAGGTCAGCGGTACGGGTAACGTTCCCTCGCCGCGGCTCCAGGTTCCAGGACGACGGCGCGAGAGGCAGTCTCATCGAGGCGTTGCGCCCGGCCATAGTCACGCCGAGGCACGTGCCTAACCATACGCCCTCTCGTAGAACCCGAAGAAGCGTCAGGCCGGCACGTGTGCCGAGTCTCAGATAGAACCATGGTTCGCGTCCTGCGACCCGCGCGCTTCGTACAACGTCCAATGGATCGGTGCTCACTCGAGAGGAACGATGCGGCAAAAGACAACACCGCGTGCCCGAAAGAAGAAGACGGCCTCCTCCTGCGACAAGACGGGGCTGATTGCCGAGAATTCCAACCGCGCGCAATCGGCCGGGACGAAGTCCATCCTTGACAACCGCTCTCATAGAACGTCTCGGCTGTTCACGACGTGCCGGAGCAGGACGAAGCACGGCGCAGGCATGTCCGCCGCCCTTCACTGCCCAACATGTCAAGGAGCCACCTGCGGCGGCAAGGCCGCGCGCACGCGCGGCCGCTGCGTGAAATGGCATGTTAGGCGCCGTGCGATGCTCACGGACGGCCCCCGTTGCTCAGGTTGCGGTTAAACTGTGGCGTTCGAATGCAGCCGAAGGGCCTACGAACGATTCCCACCGATGTAGGACTTCTGGGCATGGATCGTGAACTACGAGTCGCAAACTACCGGCCTCGGACCTATCACGAAGTCCGGCCAACAACGCTCGAACCGGACCATCGCTCTCAGGCAGGCTGTATCCCCACACGTCGAGTTGCGTGGCGCGCTCCACGGCCGCAGCGGCTCGCGACCAAATGCGTTGAAGGTCAGGGATGTTGATTTTGATTTGTTTTAGAAAGGACGGATATAGAAGGGCCGACGGCGATGTGCCCATCAAGCTGGTCTCCACTGGATCGCGAAGCCGCAAAGCCGCGCCATCCCACTTGAACCCAAGAAGCGATAGATAGCGGGCGTGCTCGAAGACGAGGTTGGGGCCATGCTGCACCCAGCCGAAGGAGCCGTGAAGTTTGAGGACCTCAATCGGCGACTGTGGGAAATCTTCAGGAAGAGTTTGAGGTTCATCGTAATCGGACGAGCGGTGAACGAGCACCTTCTGAAAGCCGTATCCGTTCACGGGATTCCGAAGTCCCTCCTCGCAAAGGGTTCGTTCAAGAGCCGTGTCCCAGTTGAGAGTGATGACGATGTCGCCGAGCCCAAGATCGTGGACGAGTGTGCGGAGATAATCGAGTCGCGCGCGCTGCGAGGCGTCCTGCGCGTGACGGAAGCGAAAGAACCAGTCGAGGCACAGCAAGAATCGTGACCTCGCAACAACCGCCGCCCGGAGTGCTTCACGCGTAGGCGAATCAAGATACGCTTCGTAATCGGCAGGCGAAGCGTTCGGGTCCTCCTCAAACCGGCTCCTGAAAAGGTCGAACTCCGCTCTGTCCTGTGAAGCGACAGCGACTTCGAAAAGGTCCGGAATGGAGAGAACAACTTCCGGATTAGGACTGAACAAGAGTGACCGAAGAAGGTCCTTCGTGTCCTCACGATACGATTGCCAGGCTCCCCAAGCTTCTCGGTACTGAAAAAACGGGGAAGCAGCAGCCTCGGCGCCGATCGTGTCTATGAGTTCCCGGGCCAAGGGGTAGCCAGCCGGCTTTGAAGCACCCGCACCGAGCAGAAGCACCTTCATATCCCGGAAGTCCGGTGAATACGTGGTGTGTGAGCGACCAGCATGGCGCCTAACTCTGGCATTGGTGCCGGGTCGTGAACTTCGCCGCGGCGGCGGCATTGGCGTTTCCAGTACGCGTAAGACGCTGTGGGCGTTGCCGGGCGTTCACGAAGCAAACTGAGCCGATACGGCCTGCCCGGCAAGCTGAGGCTTCCGGTCTTCGTGCTAAACCGTCAGAACACCGAGCCCCGCGGCAAAGACGGGGACTTGCGCTCTGTGCTGTTGGCGCCGATCATCCGGGCCGGCGTTCGGGACGCCACCGGTCCGCGGAAAGGGCAGCGCCCACCTGAGCCGTCTGGAGTGACGAGCCACGACCTCTTTCGGGCCGACTGCGCGGACACCGGCCGTAACGAAGGAGGCCTCCATGGGTACGCCGTTCCGCCGGCCGCCGCCGCCTCACGCCAGCCTGGACCAGCAGAAGAAGCTCGCGAAGGAACTGCTGCGCGCGTTCCGCGCGGGCGAAAGGGAAGCGCAGGCTAGGGTCCGCGCGCTGCTGCCGGACCGGCCACGCGTTGTGCTGGCGGACGCGCAGTACGTGCTGGCGCGCGAGTACGGCTTCGCGAGCTGGTCCGAGCTGAAGCGGCACATCGAGGCGGAGAGCGGGGCGCCGCGCGGCGCCCCGTTCGACGCCATGCGCACCGCGCTCCAGAACAATGACGCTGCCACGCTGCGCAGCCTGCTGGAGCGGCATGCGGAGCTGCGGCCGATGCTGAACCGGCCGCTCTTCGCGTTCGATTCCACGGCGCTGGCGCACTTCGCGGGGCGGGCGGACGTGGCCGTCATCGACGTGCTGCTCGAGTACGGGGCCGACCCGAACATCCGGAGCAGCTGGTGGGCGGGCGGCTTTCACCCGCTGCACTCGGCCAGCGGGCCTGTGGCGGAGCGACTGCTGGCGGCGGGCGCCGTGCCGGACGCGTGCGCGGCCGCGCACCTCGACCGGCCCGATCTGCTGGCGGCCATGATCGCGGCCGATCCGGCAAGCGTGCACGAGCGCGGCGGCGACGGCCAGACGCCGCTGCACTTCGCGCGCTCGCGTGAGGTGGCGGAGCTGCTGCTGGCCGCGGGCGCGGATCCGGACGCGCGCGACGTGGACCACCGCGCCACACCCGCACAGTGGATGCTCGACCACCGGCGCGGCCAGGGGCGGTACGCGCTTGCGGGCTGGCTGGTGGAGCGCGGCGCCACGGCGGACATCTTCCTGGCCGCGGCACTGGGCCTGACCGGCCGCGTGCGTGCGATGCTCGAGGCGGACCCGTCGCTGCTGGATCTCCGCACCACGCAGGGCGAGTACGGTGAGAAGCCACCCAGCAGCTACCACATCTACATGTGGACGATCGGCGCGGACCTCTCACCGCTCCAGGTGGCGGCCCGGTTCGAGCAGCAGGACACGCTCGAGGTGATGCTCGCCATGGCGTCGCCCCGGCAACGTCTGCTCAACGCACTGGCGCAGGGTGATGCAGGCGACGCGCACGCACTGCTGCGTTCGCACCCGGACCTGCTGTCGACACTCCGGCCTGAAGACCGGCGCGCCCTGCCGGACGCCGGCTGGAGCGGCAACACGCGCGCGGTGGAGCTGATGCTGGAGCTGGGGTTCGACCTGCTCGTGACCAGTGAAGCAGGCGCCAGCGTGCTGCACATGGCCGCATGGGAAGGCGTGGCCGAATGCGTGGCGGCCATCCTGCGCCACCCCGCGGCCACAGAGCTGCTGAACCGGCGCGAGCCCGCGTACGGCGGCACGCCGCTGGGCTGGTGCTGCCACGGCTCCGTCCACAGCGGCAATCCGCAGCGGGATCATGCCGCCATTGCGCGGATGCTGCTCGAGGCGGGCGCGCATCCGATCGATCCCGGCGATGCCAGCGCGGACGTGCGCGCCGTGATCGAGGAATGGCGGCGTCGCACCTGATGCGGGCTGAACGCGAAACGGGGGGAGTCCTGTGGCCCTCCCCCCGTTGCGATTTCGACTATTCGCTCAGCGACGGATCCACGCCGGACTGACGCCGCCACCCCATGCAGGATCCCGCGTGCGCAGCCGTACGCCGGTGCCGTCGGGCCGCATGGTACTAATCTCCCACTGTCCGCCGGGCGTGAGCCTGCCGGTGAATGCAATGTGATTCCCGTCGGGCGACCACACGGGCTCGATCTGATCGCCGGGCAGAGCGATCCGCAGGGCCGGTCCGCCGGCAATGGCGGCGATCATGATGTCGGCCTGGCCGGCGCCGTCCGCGTAGCGGTAGAACGCGATCCGGTCTCCGGCCGGCGACCACGTGGGATGCAGATCGTTGCCGTGATCCGTGACAAGCGGTGCGTGTCCGGTACCGTCCGCGAGCATCGTCCAGATCCGGAAACGCCCTGAGCCAGGCGACGTCGCGGCCGCGAACGCAATCCGGTTGCCGTCCTGTGACCAGGCCGGTTGCACCTCGTCGATCTCGTCGCCCATGGCGGCCGTGAGGCTGCGGAGGCCGGTACCGTCGGCGCTCACCACGAATATGTCGAGCGACCGTGAAGCAGGGTTCGACGCCACGAACGCGATGCGATCGCTGTTCGGACTCCACACCGGCTCGGACTCCATGCCCGCCATGCTGGTGAGGCGACGGATGCCGGTGCCGTTGCGGTTCACCACGAACAGGTCATCCACTCGCAGGCCGGTGCCGTCATCGACCTGCGAGACGGCGAACACGAACCGATTCCCGTCCGGCGACGGGGACGGGTGGAACGACACGGCTCCCGCATTGAGCCTGGCGGGCGCGTCGTTCGCGGCGAGATCGAGCAGGAAGATCCCGGCACCACCGGCGGGGAGACCGCGGTGATACAGCAGATCGCGGGTGGGCGGCGCCACGATCTCGACGGCCGCCTCGCCGCTCGCGCCCTCGCTGGTGGCCGTGATCGTGACCCGGCCCGCCCGATTGGCCTGCACCCTGGCGCTGGCATTGATGGAGGCGATGGCGGGGTCGCTGGATGACCACTTGACCGGCCGGTTGGCCAGGGGCCGACCGAGCGGATCCTCGAGCCGGGCCGAGAACTGGCCGTGCTCCTGATCCTCGAGCGCCAGGACGGCGGGTGTGACGACGATGCGTGCGACGGGCGCCGGACGGACGACCACCTCGGCGTCGTCCCGCCGGCCGCCGATGAACGCGGACACCACGGCGTCGCCGCTTCCCCTCGCCTCGACCAGTCCGGTGGCCGACACGGCGGCAATGTCCTGATCCTGCGAGGTCCACTGTACGGGCAGGCCGTGGATCGGGTGCCCCTGTCTGTCGAAGGCCGCGGCCTGGAGCTGGCGCGATTCGTTCCATTCCAGCGTGATCGCGGCCGGGGTCACGAGCACGGACGCGACCGCTGGATGAGCCACCACGATGGTGGCTGCGCCTTCGCGACCCTCACTGCGAGCGGTGATGCGCGCGGTGCCGGCGGAGATCGCCGTGGCCAGGCCGTTGCCCGCAACACGGACGATGTCGGCATCGCTGCTGCTCCAGGCGACGTCGCGGTTCTGGAGCACCTTCCCCGCGGCATCCCTGAGCGTTGCCGCCAGGGCGGTGGTCTGTCCCGGCTCGAGTACGCCCTCCGCCGGACTGACCGTGATCGATGCGATGGGTGGAGGACCATCCACCGGGCTGTCACACGCCACCGCCCCCAGCACCAGCACCGTGGCGAGTATGGCTGAAACGAATAGGCGCGCTTGCATCGTCGGATTCCTCTCTCGTTGTGGTTCCGGGTCTGACTTCGTAAGCTGCAAGCTGCGCGGGTGGGGTTAGGGTCAGGGTTAGGGGTCCGGGAGCGTTCGATTCAAAGCCGGCCCCCGGGCCTCTTGCCGGGGCAGTGCCGGGCGTAAAGGTGTGGCGGGCCGCGCTCACTGCAGAGACGGACGGTCATGCACCCCGAGATGCGTGGTTTCGCCGCGGCATTGTCCGACCGGTACCGGCTCGAGCAGTTGCTCGGGTCGGGCGGCATGGCCACGGTCCATCTGGCACACGACGTGAAGCACGGCCGCAAGGTGGCCATCAAGGTCCTGCGACCGGAGTCTGCGGCCGCGGTGGGCCGCGAGCGGTTCCTGCGGGAGATCGAGCTGGCCGCGCGCCTGCATCACCCGCACATCCTGGCGGTGTTCGACAGCGGCGGCGCGACTGTCACCGAGGCGGGCGGCCGCCACGAGATCCTGTATTACGTCATGCCTCACGTGGAAGGCGGCTCGTTGCGTGACCGCCTTCAGCGGGAGAAGCAGCTGCCCGTGGGCGATGCCGTCCGGATCGCCCGGCAGGTGGCGGACGCATTGAGCTACGCGCACAGCCGCGGCGTGCTGCATCGCGACATCAAGCCTGAGAACATCCTGTTCCAGTCGGGCCACGCGCTGGTGGCCGACTTCGGCGTAGCGCGTCCACTGGCGGGCGCGGCGGCCGCGGCGGGCGCACTGCTGACCGAGGCGGGCGCGCTAGTCGGAACGCCCGCGTACATGAGTCCGGAGCAGGTCGGCGGAACCGCTGCGCTGGACGGCCGCAGCGACCTCTACTCGCTGGGCTGCGTCCTGTACGAGATGCTCACGGGTGATCCGCCACACATCGGGGCGAGCGTGCACAAGCTGTTGGCGCGGCGAATGAGCGAACCGGCGCCGCGCGTTTCCATGCGTCGCGACACCGTACCGGACGGGGTAGAGACAGCGCTGGCGAGGGTGCTCCAGACGGTGCCGGCTGACCGTTTCGCGACATCGGCAGAGTTTGCCGAAGCACTGGCGGTAACGAAGGCGGTCGAGGTCATCGCCCCGAGCGGTGCGCCGCCTCCGGCGCAGCTCACCACGTTCGTCGGACGTGAGCCGGAAATCGCGGCGGTCCGCGAGCAGCTCGCGGCCTCGCGGCTGCTCACGCTGACGGGCGCCGGCGGCAGCGGCAAGACGCGGCTGGCGCTCGAAGTTGCCACGCGATCGGGCCCGCAGTTCGCCGACGGCGTTGTGTGGGTGGAGCTGGCGCCGCTGCTGAATGCCGAGCTGGTGCCGGGGCACGTGGCGGACGCGCTGGATGTGCGGCTCGACGGCGTGCGTGCAGCCACGGACGCGCTGCTCGATGCGCTGCGCGGTCGTGATCTGCTGCTGGTGCTGGACAACTGCGAGCATCTGGTGGACGCGGCCGCGCGGCTGGTCGACCTGCTGCTCCGGGGCTGTCCCCGATTGCGCATCCTGGCGACCAGCCGCGAGACGCTGAGCGTCACCGGCGAGCGCGCGTGGCTGGTGCCGGCGCTCACACTGCCGCCGGCCGATCAGCCCGTCACGCGCGAGAACGCGGAGGCGAGCGAGGCGATCCGGCTCTTCGTCGAGCGCGCGCGCGCCGTGCGGCCCGGCTTCGACCTGAGCGACGACAATGTGACGGCGGTAGCGCGGCTGTGCCGCTTTCTCGATGGGCTGCCGCTCGCGATCGAGCTGGCCGCGGCGAGGGCACGGGTGCTGGAGCCCCAGCAGATCGCGGCGAGGCTGGACGACGTGTTCCGCCTGCTCACGACCGGAAGCCGGACCGCGCTGCCTCGCCACCGCACACTGCGCGGCGCGATCGACTGGAGTCACGCGCTGCTCACGGAGCTGGAGCAGGTGGTGTTCCGCCGTCTCTCCATTTTCGCCGGCGGCTTCACGATCGATGCGGCCGAAGCCGTGGCGAGTGGCGGACCGGTTGCAGTGGGCGACGTGCTCGATCTGCTCTCCGGCCTGGTGGACAAGTCTCTGGTGCTGCTCGAGACCGAAGCGATCGAAGCGCGTTATCGCATCCTGGAAACGGTGCGGCAGTTCGGGCGGGAACGCCTGGAAGCAGCGGGCGAAACGGCCGGGCTGGCAGCTCGACACGCAGAGTTCTTCCTGCATCGAGCCGAATCCGCCGAACCGTTCGTCGCACGTCATGTCGAGCGGTGGTTCGAACGACTGGAGCAGGACCTGGGCAACCTGCGCGCCGCCGCCGACTGGTTCGAGGCGCAGCCGGATGGAACGGAGCAGGCGCTCCGCCTGGCGGCGGCACTGCACTGGTTCTGGTTCAACCTGGGCAACTATCGCGAAGCTCGCCGCCGTCTCGAGGTGGCGCTGAATCACGGCGACCGCCGTCGCACACGGGCGCGCGGGCGAGCCCTCTATTCCCTGACGACGTATCTGATGCTCCAGGCCGAGGCGGCCGGTGTTCGCGCGATTGCCGAGGAGTCCGTCGCCATCCTCCGCGAGACCGCCGATGGCTCGGAGGACCTTCTCTGCGCGCTGGTCGGCTTGGGCCATTCCTGGCCGCTCGAGGGCGATCTCGAGCGCGCCACGGTCGTGCTGGATGATGCCGTGCGACTGGCCCGCATCGTCAGCCCGCGCTTCTGGATTACCTACGCGCTCTACTGGCGAGGACGCGTCGCTCAGGCGTACGGAGACATCGCCACCGCGCGCGCCGCGTTCGAAGAAGGACTCACGATCGGCCTGGACGAAGGCCTGGACCCGGCCACGGTGCACCTCGGCACGATGCGCGGCCGGCTGGCACACACCGAAGGCGACGCCGCCGGCGCGATCCACTGGTTCACGGTTGCGTTCCCCGCTCTCCGCAGGATACGGAATCACTGGTCTCTGCTGGTCGTGGTGGAAGACCTGGCCCGGATCGCGGTGGACCGGGCCGAGTCGGAGCGGTCGGCGCGGCTGCTCGGCGTTGCGGCCAGATTGCGCGAAGAGTCCGGCGCGCCGGGGCTCGCGCACGAGCGGCAGGCCGTGGAGGAGACCACGCGGCTGGCTCGTGGCGCGCTGGATGCCTCGGTGTTCGACATGGCGTTCAACGCCGGACACGCGCTCCGGCTGCCGGAGGCACTGGACCTTGCCGAGACGATTCTCGGTGAACGCGCTGCGCCTGCGTTGCCGGCAGGGCTGCCGCTCCTGAGCGTCAACGCATTGGGCGGGCTCGAGGTCTCGGTCGGTGGTGAACCCATTGCGCTGTCGGCGTGGACCTACGCCCGGCCGCGCGAGCTGCTGCTGTATCTTCTCTGTCACCCGCGCGGACGCACGCGGGAACAGATCGGACTGGTCTTCTGGCCCGACGCCTCGCTGGCACAGCTCAAGAACAACTTCCACGTGACGCTGCATTACCTGCGCAGGACGCTGGGACGCCCCGACTGGGTGGTGTTCGCGGACCAGCGCTACCGAATCAACCCGGACCTGCCCGTCGAGTTAGATGCCACGCAGTTCGAGTCGGCATACCGGGCGGGCCGCTCCGCGGCCGCAAGCACGGGATCAGGCGAGATCCTCGAGCAGGCGCTCTCCCGGTATCGCGGTGATTTTCTCGAGACCGAGTCCGTGGGCGACTGGCACCTCGAGCACCGCGAACATTGGGCACGGCTCTACGATGACGGCCTGCTGGCACTCGGCGAATGCCACTGGACCGCGGAGCGGTGGGCAAAGGCGCTGGACGCCTACCGTATGGCGGTGTCGCGCGATCCGTTCCACGAAGAGGCGCATCGTCGCGTGCTGCAGTGCTTGGGCCGGCTGGGCCGGCGGGCCGAGGCCATGCGCCACTACGAGCGGCTGATCGCCACACTGCGCGCAGAACTCGATGCCGGCCCGGAAGTCCGGACGAAAGCGGTGTACGAGCAGTTGGCCGGAGCGAGCTGACATTCATCGCCGACGCGTGTGATTCAGGTCATCGGATCGAGGCCCGCAACGCCGGCTTCGGGACTGACGCACGACTTCTCACGGATTTGCTTTCGGTGGACCGATGCCGGCATCAAGGATGTCGAGATCGTCGATTATCACTGAGTTCGTCGGACAGGAAAGGGAGACGATGCGCCTGCCAAGGAATCGCCGGCCGACACCGCCCGGAGAGGTATTCCTCGAGGACTTCCTGGTCCGGCTCGGGATCACACAGAAGGACGCCGCGGAGCGACTGCGGATGTCGTACCCGCGCATGAACGAGATTGTGAAGGGGAAGCGCGCGGTCACCCCGGACACCGCCCTGCGATTCGCCAGGTTCACTGGAACCGAACCGGAATTCTGGCTGAACCTGCAGCAGGCTGTCGACCTCTGGGACGCCCTGCACTCAGATCAGGCGCGGGAGCTGGACAGCATCAAACCGGCTCAGCTCGCGTAGCTACGCGCCACTCGACCGCGGTCGCTTTCGAGCGCGCTCTGCGGCAAGCTGCGAGCGGCACGAAAGCCGTGAATTCAGTTCAGTTCATTCAATTCAACCGGCGCCCGCCACCAAATGCCGCGATCAGGAACTGCTCGCCACCATGTTGGCTCGCGGCGCCGGCGGCCAGCACCCCGAACTCGAACCAGCGACTGGTGCCGGGCGGGTCCGTATCGTTGAAGTCGGGGTGGCCGTCGATCTGACGCTGCCCGATCAGCGTGTACAGCGAGCCATGACTGCACCTCGCGGTTGTACCACTGGTGAGCGATTCGTGTGCGGCGCTTGCGCTACCCCGCTGAGATTTCGCTGTCGCGAAGTCCCGTTGAACCTCTGCGTCTCTGCCGTCCCAGGGCGCTCCTGCCGCTCTCTACCATGCACCCTCAGGCTGCCACGTCCGCCGCCAGCGCGCGCCACCATCACCTCTCACACGCCTGCCCTCCCTCCGGTCTCCACTTCTGATTTCACTCCGCGACCTGCGCTGCGGAACCGTTACCCTTAACACCACCCTCTCCGTGCAGCTCACGGGCTCCTTGAACAGAGGATTGCAGGGTCGGCTTCGCGACCTGCAATCCTTATCTCGTTATGCCGCAGGGCAACGCCTCGGTTAGATCACGGGGCGTCTGGATACGGGGCTACGTACTCAAACATAAAGACACGTCGGATCCGTTCCATATCGCGAGCATTGGCGGTCACAAGAATCGCTCCAATCTGACGACAGGAGTACGCCAGGAGGATGTAAAAGGCGAAGCTACGACGCACGTGAGCCAATTGGAGTCCTTCCTTGTCGCGCAGCGTGGCGAGTGTCAACCCCAGGGCGTCCCACGCCGCCGCAGTGGGCGTCACCAGGCGGCGACGCCGGACGAACGGGCCCAGTACGCCTTCCTCGAGCTCCTTGCGAGACTTCGAAGAACTGGCACCAGCACGTAACTCGGACGCGACGACGCTACTCAGGAATAGGCCGGGTGCGGACCAGGTCGAGAATCGAGTCAATTGCCCCAGAGCTTCCGCGCCACGGCTGGCGTCGATGTAGCAGTTCGTATCCAGGACGTACTTGCGCACTCAATCCCGCTGATCCAGATCGAGTCCGGCCAACGACTGCAGCCCCTCGGCGAGTTCATGGCGAAAGGCGACCAAGTCCAGCGCGATTTCAACCGCTTCCCGTTCCGTCTCGGCTCCGAGAAGCTTCTGAGCCTTCCGGAGAGCTTTGGGATCGAGCCAGAATTCCTTACGGACCTTCCCCCGACGGGTAGAGCGTTTCTTTGCCTCAGTACTCTTGGTGGCCATGCCCGATCACTCCTTCCCATGCGTACGGACAAGTATACTGCAGCGTCCGTACGCTGGCAAGATCCCACAAGCTTCCGCTGCCCCTATGCTAGAGCCTAACTGGCGGCGATCCGGCACCGCCGCCAATACGGCTGCGACAAAGCTGTCGTGTTCCCAAGCCTCGGGATAGCGGGTCTTGCCCATGCGCACGATCACGACTTGTCGCGAGGGGACAATCGTGACAAACTGCGCCTCATAACCGGCAGCGTGAAAGACATCCGCCGGCAACGGCACGGCCCGCCCCCGGTACTCTGCCGGGTCTTCACCCAGAAGTGGGCTCCATAGGCCTTGAGTGAATCGGCCGGCGCAGCCGTTTTCGTATACTCCACCCACCCCTCGGGCAGGATTCCTTGGTCCTGCCAGATTCCGTCCTGTAGATACAGCTGGCCGATTCACATGCCCACTCTCTCGCAGTTGCGTACATGTACGAGGCACCCATGAACGTGCCTACGGCATCCGGTTCCAGCACCGCGTTAGCAAGTCCAAGAGGCTCAAACAAGGCGTGCTGCGGAAACGACCGGTAGACCTCCTCACCGACCCTCTCCCGCAGGACCTGTGACAAGATGACGCTTGTCCCCGAGGAATACTTCCAAACTGTGCCCGGCTCGGCCGTGAGTTCCTTGCGCGATGCAAAGGCAGCGTGGTTTACGATCATCGATACAGGAATGCAGCGCCCGACCGCCAAGAACGAACAGTACAAATCTCACTGCCGGCATAGGCACCTCCGCCGGGTTGACGAGGATGTCAGTTCTCAAAATGTAGGGACACCCTGAAGGGGTTTTTCTCAAAACCTTTCCCCACCTGATCGGCCCAGTTTCTCAAAACTTTCCCCACCCCCCGGTCGTGTGACCACCGTCGCTCCGCGCGCAGCCCATGACGGGCTGCCAGGAGGGAGCGATGACGTACCGCGAGGTCACGATGATCGAGATGAAGGAAATTCTGCGTTTGTGGCTGGCCGGGGTTCCGGGGCGCGCCCCGGACAAACGCAATACCCGCCGAAAACCCCCAGGTCGCGTATCGAGCCAGTGGCCTCCGGTAGGTGCCGTGCTCGCCACCCGGGTGGCACGACGGTCCAACCATTACTCGGGCAAGGTCTGTCTATCTTCTGGACGATGACGCCCTGACTACGAGGATGCATGAGATTGTCCGATCTGCGTGAGCTGCTCTCCGCGATATCCCAGGACATTCGTCATACGATGCGCGGGCTGCGGCACGCGCGTGGCTTCAGTGCGACAGTCGTGATCACACTGGGGATCGGCATCGGTGCGACGACGGCGATGCTCGGCATTGTCGATCGACTGATGTTTCGCGGGCCGCCACAGCTGCGCGAGCCCGCGGCTGTCAACCGCGTGTACCTGCAGACATCGGGCAGCCAGGGCTACGTGACATCGCACGTCTTTCCGTATGCGCGCTACCTGGACCTGCAGCGTTGGACGACTTCGTTCTCACAAACGGCGGTGTTTCATTCGCTCCTGCTCGCCATCGGCGCCGGCGAAGAAGCCCGCGAATACCCGGTCGCGGCCGTGAGTGCCAGCCTGTTCGATTTCTTCGACATCGCGCCGGCGCTCGGCCGTTTCTTCACGGAAGCAGAGGATACGCCGCCGGCGGGAGGCGATGTCGTCGTCCTCAGTCATGCGTTCTGGCAGGGGGCGTTTGGCGGGAGGAATCCGATCGGCGAACTGCTGCTGGTGGGCAACGTGACCGCGACGATCGTTGGCGTGGCGCCCGAGCGGTTCACGGGCATTGCGGACGGTCCCCCGCCGGCCATGTTCGTGCCGATCACGGCTTTCGCGCATCATCATGGCGGCAGCGACGCTGCCACATACTTCGAGAGCTACACGTGGGACTGGACGCAGATGATCGTGCGGCGCAGGCCAGGGATGAGTGCTGCCGCAGCATCCCACGAACTGACGAACGCATTCACGCGCAGCCGCGACGTTGCCCGGGAGCGACACGGCTCGACGAGTCGGGTGGAAAGCGCGTCGCCCCGTGCGATTGCGGGCGCACTGCGTACCGCCGCTGGACCGGATCCCGGGCTGGAAGCGCGCACGCTCGTGTGGCTGACGGCCGTTGCTGCCATTGTCCTGCTCATTGCGGTAGCCAACGTGTCGAACCTGTTCCTGCTGCGTGCCTTGCGGCGGCACCGCGAAACGGCCGTGCGTCTCGCACTCGGTGTGACCATGCGCCGCCTGCTTGCGCAGTCGCTGACGGAAACGGTGACACTCTCACTAATCGGCTGTGCGGTCGGTGTTGCGATCGCTACGTGGGTCGGGTCCGCGCTGCATCGTCTCGTGATTGCCGATAGCTCGGCGTATATCCGTGGCGGGACGCGCGCGTACTCAGCGCGAGCATGGCGGCCGCACTGCTCGCTGCAGCGGTCACCGGTCTCGCACCTGTACTGCTCGCGCGACGTTCGGACATGAATGCCGCGCTGCGCTCGGGCGCACGGTTCGGCGCGCATCATCATGCCTGTGGACGCCGCGCGCTGCTCGTCGTACAGGGTGGACTTTCCATGGCACTGCTCGTCAGCGCCGCACTGTTCCTGCGCAGCCTCGGCAACGTGCAAGAACTCCCGATTGGCTACGAGCCTGATCGTGTGCTGCTCGTGCAGGTGTTTCCGCGCGGCGGTTCCATCGATGACGATGAACGTGTCGCGTTCCGCGAGCGCGTGCTCGCACACGCACGGACGGTCCCGGGAGTGCAGGCAGGCGCGTGGGTCAGTAGCGTGCCCTTCCGCGGTTCGACCACAACACGCCTCGCCGTGCCCGGTATCGATTCGGTGGCGCTGCTCGGACGCTTCGACTATCAGACTGCAGGTGCGGACTACTTCACGGCCATGGTCACACGCATCGTGCGCGGCAGATCATTCAACGAGACCGATCGCCCGGGTGCGCCGACTGTTGCCGTCGTCAGTGAAGGCATGGCGCGCCGGCTGTGGCCGGACCGCGACCCGATCGGCCAGTGCATGCGGATCGGCAGCGGGGATCAGCCCGCGGAAACGATGCCGTGCACCACGGTAGTCGGCGTTGCCGAGAACGCACTCTACAAACCGGTCGCCGACCGGCCGTTTCGCTACTATCTGCCCCTTGAGCAGTTCCCCCGGTTTGGCGCCTGGCAGCTCGTGCTGCGCACAACGACGGATCCCGCGCGGCTCGTAGATAACGTAACGCGCGCACTGCAGACGACCATGCCGGGTCAGTCGTACGTCACCGCCAGCACCGCACGTTCCCACCTGGACGCCCAGCGTCGCTCGTGGCATCTTGGCGCGACGCTGTTTACTGCATTTTAGGCGGGCTCGCCTGGGTCGTGGCCGCTGTCGGTCTGTACGGCGTCATCTCGTACGACGTCGGCCAGCGAAAACACGAGCTAAGCGTACGCATCGCGCTCGGTGCGCGACGGTATGACGTCGTACGCATCGTGGTCGGGCAGGGACTCCGTTTCGCCACGGCCGGTGACCCTCGGCGCGGCACTCGCGCTGGCTGCCTCGCCCTGGATCGAGCCGCTGCTGTTCCGCCAGTCGCCCCGCGACCCGGCACCGTTCGCGACGGCTGGCTTGATCCTGCTCGTTACGGCGCTGGTCGCCTGTGCGCTGCCCGCGCTGAGGGCGAGCCGGACCGATCCAAATGTGGTGCTGCGGGGTGAGTAGTGAATGATCATCGATTGTTGTGCTACTCGTGATCGGTGACTTCAGTCCGATACTTTAGTCGAGCGGTCTCCGCCACTTCGCAGACCCCGGTTCATTTCAAGCGCGATGTAGTGCCGCATAACGCCCATAGCTCAGCAGCGAGCGGCGCGAAAACCGGTGACGCTGAAACCTGCGCAGCGTGGCGACGCTTGGCGCTCCGAACAAAGCCGCGGACGATGGCGCCGATCGGCTGCTGCAGCGTAACGTTAGGCTGCTGCCACATCGATGCATTCCTAGCAGCCTGTGGTGAAGGCGATTGCGCTGATCTATCCCTCGACGAGTATCTGCAGCGAACCCACCAATCAACCAAAGGGCGACCGCGAGCGGGACACTGCGCATCACTGCTTCGGTTCTGAACGATGCTTTTCCTCGCGGATGAACGCGGTAGCTGTGAGCGATGGATTCACGCAGCTACCTCGTGGACAGACATCACGGCTGCTCCCGAGCGACTTCGTAGTCGCCCCGCCGTGCTCCTTTGCGCACCACCAGCCCGGTGCTGCCTTGAATGTCCATCCGTCTCCAGCGGACGGCGCCGCACGGTGCCGGCACCCCGACGGGAGCTGCCATCAGCCTCGACGCGCACCCCCTTCTCCGCCTCGAGCGTGCCCCCAGCTCCTGAAAAACGGTACGCGCCGAAGTACACCGTGCCGATACCACGTCCTACTTCGCCGCGCTCCCGAGATGCCGCTCGAACCACTCTATCGTCGCGGCATTGACACGTTCGAGATCGGCGCCCCCGAACGCGTGCCCCGCGCCTTCAATACGAAGGAACGATGCGGGCACGCCCGCATTGATCAGCGCCGCGTGCATCGTCTCCCCCTCGACGATCGGGACGTCCTCGTCGGCGTCGCCGTGCACGATGAGTGAAGGAGCGGCGCTGGGCGAGACGAAGCGAATGGGTGAGTACTGCGCCGCTTCGGCGTCCGTCAACGCCGCCATGGCCGGGACAAACCGCCTGTTCACGAATCGAACGAGATCCGTGGGTGGAAAGTTCGCCACGACCGCCGCGACGCGACTGGATTCCCTGAGCACCGCGTCGGAGGCCGACGGATCCCCTGAGTCGGCGGTCGTACCGAGCAGCAGCGCGAGCTGCCCGCCGGCGCTGCCGCCATACACGCCAATGCGGTTGGCGTCGACGCCGTACTCGCCCGCGTGCAGACGGATGAATCGGACGGCCCGCCGCACGTCCGACACGATCGCGGACATGGGATACCTCGGGCTGCTGCCGTGTCTCACGGCGAATACGGTGAACCCCTTCTCGTTCAGCAACGGGGAGAGATAGCCGTCGACGATGAGACGGCTCATCTCCACGCTCGATTGATACCCGCCGCTCACGATCGCGATGACGGCGGCGCCATTGGGCTCTGCTGGACGATGCACGTCGAACGTGAGCGCCAGGCCATCCTTGTGTCCGTACACCACGTCCCTCGCGACCGAGGACTGAGGCGCGGGTGCCGCGTCAGGCTGCCGGACGACTTCGTAGTCGCCAAGCCGCGCGCCTTCGCGCACCACCCAGCCCGCCGCGGCCCTGAACGTCCATCCGTCTCCAGCGAACGCATCGTCATCGCGCCGGACGGGCGCCGACACACGGCGCGAGCGGCCGTCACTCGCGATGAGCACACCCTGCTCCGCCTCGAGCGAGCCCCAGCCTCCCGAGGCACGATAGGGACCGAAGTACACCGTCCCGATGCCCGGGATCACAGTCGCGCCCCGGGAATCGGACATACCGCTGCCGCCTCCTGGGATCACGAGCACCGGACCGTCGACAAAGCGCTGGCGCAGCTCGGCGAGACGTTGCTGCCGCTCCTGCTCGCGCTGCGATTCGGCCGCGCGGATCTCGGCGCCGGCATATCGGGTCGCAGACGCCGCCGCATCAGTGGCGGGTTGGACCGCGAACGCGCGCATCACGAGCGTGCCGAGATCGTCGCTGCCGCGCAGCCCGCGCCTCCACTCCGGCGACGCCGCATCGAGCAGGAGGCCGTACGCAGGACCGGACACATACGCAAACGTCCGAACGAAGCTCGCCTTCAGAGCCGCTGCCTCCATACCGGCCAGCAGGTCGACCGCGCTCACGATCGCGTTGGCCGCGGACTCCGCCGCGAGTACGGTGCCGGTGTACGCGGCGAGCCCTTCCCCGATCTCCTGGCCGCGCTCGTCTTCGACACTGGCTGGGTAGAGCATGCGCCGGGCTTGCCGGAATGCAAGCGCGTCGCGGACAGCGAAATTGCGCTGCTCTCCTGATGCCCGCAGTGCCCGCGCGAGCGCGCGCCATTCAAGCCGCAACCAATACCGTCCGTCAGCTGCGTCGAGATGTTCAGTCTCCCGTGCCGGTGCAGCCAGCCCGAGCCCCGGCTGCACGACGTGAAACATTTCGTGGAGAAAGAGCTCCTTGCGCTCGCGCGGCATCCTGTTGGCCACGTCGTCCCAGATGTATGCTGCCCACGTCGCGCCGCCCCACTGGATCGGGGCGTTCACGATACCGAGCACTCGCGGCCGAGCTCCTTCCGGTGCAGGCTGGCTGGTGGCGATCGTCTGCGTTCGCACGTCGGCGATCACCATCGGCGCGCAGATCGACACGCCCCACAGACGGCCGCCGTCGCGCTCGCAGAGCGATTGGGCTTCCTTGAAGAACTCTTGTGCGAGCTGTTGATCGACCTGCGCCGCCGCCGACGGCGGGTGGCCGATGACCATGTACGTCAGGACTGCCGTGCAAAACGCTGATATCCGCATCGTCCACCCCCTGGCAGTCTTTGAGACGCGCGTTTGTAGCCCGACGATCAACGACGAACAAACAACCAGAAAGATCTTTTCTTCGGAGCGCTGGTGCAGCCTAACGCTGAGTAGCTGGTTCCACGTAAGACGCCTCGCGACGAGTCAATGTCCGTGTAAGACGTCCGAGACGCATCGGGTGCGGATCCGGCAAGTCCCACCCACGAACAATGTTACACCGGCCGGCCCGGGTGTAACAAGGGTCTTACGTGGTTCCGTGTAACGGGTCACACGCTGAACCGGTCGATGGGGCTCTGCACGGCGGACGGTCCGCGGTTGAGGACGTGCGTGTAGATCATGGTGGTCCTGACGTCCTTGTGCACGAGCAGCTCCTGGACGGTCCGGATGTCGCATCCGTCCTCGAGGAGGTGGGTGGCGAACGAGTGCCGGAACGTATGACATGACGCGCGCTTGCGGAGACCGGCGGTCCTGATGGCCTGTCGAACGGCTCGTTGCACGATCGATGGATCGGTATGGTGACGGCCTTGCCGGCCGGATTGCCGATCGACCCACCGACGTTTCTGCGGGAAGAGCCACTGCCACCCCCACTCCGCCGCGGCGTTCGGATATTTTCGCTCGAGTGCATCAGGCAGCAGCACTCGTCCCAACCCCCTCGTCGAGATCCCGTTGGTGCAGGCGTCCCACATGCCGAGATGCCCTTGCAGCGGTTGGAGCGCGGCCGCAGGCACCATCGTAAGTCGATCCTTGAAGCCCTTGCCGTCCCGAACGGTGATGAACCTGCTTCACTGCGTGTCCGCTTTCCATCCTCCAGCACGCCTGCGGCCAACCACTTCCGGATCAGCTGCACGACGCGTCGGTCCGCCACTCGGTGCTCGACGAACTTCACTGACCATTCGTGTTGCAGCGTGTCGAAGAAACTCCGCAGGTCAGCATCGAGCACCCGCCGCGCGGGTCATGAAAGGGTAGCGTTCGTGAAGGGCGCGGAAACCCTTGCGCCGTCCTGCGGTCGACTCCGGGGCTTCGTGAACAGCAGAGACGTTAGCTGATGCCCGGTGCACCTGCCTGGAATATCGACACCGCTCAGGTTGAACTCACTTTCGCTGGTACTTTCCGTTTGATCAAAGGAAACGGCTCAACGCATGAGAGGTCAGCTGCAAGCGGCAAAGAGCCGGGAACTGCATCAACGCAGCGGTGCTGAACAGCGAGTGACTCACAAGAGAGACGAAGGTTGAGCCGCTTGTCTGCTGCAGCGATCTGTCAGGCGGCATTGGCACGTCCGGGACGGTCAGCATACGTCCATTGGTGCGCACGAGGTGCGTACCTTACGGCCGAGGACGACCAAAGAACAGGATGTAACCGTCCGAGTCCTTGAGCTCGAAGCCGTGCAGACCGTCATGCGATGGACCTGCTGCCTCGTCGTGTTTCATTCGTCACTCCCTGCTTGAACTGCAACAGAACCGCATCATTGCCACCGGGTGTGCCGCGAGACGGCCAGCGCGCGGACCTGCGGTCACGCACGAACAGATCCCCCACCTCACACTGCGCCGCGCCGGACGCGCAGGCGTCGACTCACCTGCCGGCAGCGGACGTGGCCGGCAGGATCGGCAGCGTGTAGAGCGGCTGGCTGACCGGACGCTGCACGTCGCCATCCCAGTTGCCGTTGAAGCCGAAGTTGCCATCGTGACGGAACACACTGAACCGCACCGGCGGGTCGGCAACGGTGAAATGGGTCCGCGGAACGAGCAGGAACAGCGTCGCACCATCGATAATGAGCCGCGCAAGCGTGGGAACCGTGCTCAGCACGTTGTTCGTGGCATCCGTGGCATCGAAGCCAAAGCTGATGCCCGGTTTCCCGCCGGCCTGGATCCAGAAGTCCGTCCCCTTGAAGAAGTCGTTGGGGAACAGAGCGGACGGCACGAAGTTGTTCGCCGGATCGGCGTCGCGATCGAAGACGAACCCGAACTGGTAGGTGTTGTTCGCGTCCATCGATGGAAACGGTGCGTGCAGTACCGTGTAGACCATGACGTAGTCGCCGCCTGGCAGCGGTCCGCTGACGGCGGGCGAACAGAGGGTCATGCCGTTGGTGTTCAGCCCACAGGGATAGAGGGAGTTCAGCAGGTCGAGGCTGGCATCGCTCAATGACCAGGAGGGCACACCGCCGGCGATCTTGATGCTGGTGTGGTCGAGCGCGCGCGGGCGAGGCGTGACCAGATTGCTCGAGTGGGTCACCATGCCGGTCGCCACCTGCTCGGTCGCATTCGCACAGAACGATGTCGGGTCGCCGCGCAGGATCGAACCCAGATTCTTCAGGACGTTGGTGTCCGTGCGTTGCGGATCGCACAGGGGCGGCGCGCTCGCGGGCGGACTCACGCTGATCCTCGCCGTAGCCGATTCTCCTGTGGCGACGCGACAGGTGATGTCCGCGGTACCGTTGCCGACCGCGAGCACCAGGCCGTTGTTGTTCACTGTCGCCACCGCCTCATCCGAGCTGGACCAGGTCAGCGTCTGGCCGGTGACGATCGCGCCGGTCTGCGCATCGCGCACCGTGCAGCTCAGCTGAACCGTACCGCCGGGGTTCAGCTGTGCGCTGGCCGGGCTGATCTCGAGAGTGAAAGCCGGCGCGCGCACGGTGACGATGGCCTGGGCCGACACGCCCGGTGCTCTGCACGTAATCGTCGCCGTACCTACCCCGCGGGCAGCGACGACGACGTTGCCCGGCGATCCGGTGGTAATGACTTCCGCAACGGCGCGGCTGGTCGTCGTCCAGGTGAACGTGTCCATCAGCGGCTGGCCCGTCACGGCGTGCTTCGAGGTGCAGGTGAAATTCTGGATCTGGCCGACCAGCACGCTTGCGCCACTCGGATCGATCTCGACGATCCGCGGAACGCGGACGTCGACCGTCGCGGTCACGGGCTGCGCGTCCTGCGCCGCACACGTGATCGTCACAACGCCTTCGGACATACCTGTGACGCGACCGCTGGCGTCGACCGTCGCGACGGTCGGGTCCGAGCTGGTATAAGTGACCAGTACGGGGACGGCGTCACCGGTCACCTCATCGTAAACGTCACAGCTGATCCGGCCGGTCTGGCCCGGCTCGATCAGGAGGATGGACGGGGAAATATCGATCTCCAGCCGGGGCTGGCTCACGACCTCGACCGGCATTCTGAAGACCTTTCCGGGCTCGTCAGGGTTCGTGACCTGGATGAACGTCTTCCCCGGGGATACACCCATCACGCGGGTCGATACAGCAACATTCACCTGAGTGGCAGAACTGCGGCGGCGGGGTGGCGCGGCCGTGGGTGGGTCGACCACCGCAACGCCCGGATCGTTGCTGGCAAAGCCGATCTCCACGGAGTTGACACTCTCGGTACTGAGCTGGACCTCCAAGTCTTGCGATTCGCCGACCTGGAGGACCATCGACTGCGGCTCGAGCTTGACAATAAAGAAGTCGTCAAACTCGCCGATCAGCCAGCAACTGAGGTTCGGGACACACAGCGCCGACAGCAGCAACATGCGGCAGGCGAGTGAACGACTCCGCCGTGAGCTGACGCGTCCCGCCGATTGCACGTAGGTACGCATACGTCTGCATCCTGTCCTGGAGACCCGATTCCGCTTCTGGAGGCCGACCATGACCCCTCATTCGGTTACGCCGGGATCCGGGCCGGAAACGATCATCGGGCGGGTCGCCAGCCACACAACTGCGCCGGCCTGACCTGACTTCTCGGGGCGCACGGAACGAGGTGGGAGGAGTCCGCGGCCTGAACGCATCCGCGACATGGATGACGCAGACAATCCGCGGGGCCAGTCTTGCACGTAGCTCCATGAGAGGTGACGATGAGACCCGGAAAAGCCGTGGCTTTGACGCTGGTGAGCGATGAACCCCGGGTCGGGATCGGACCCCGGGCGCCGGATTTCGCGCCGCGGCCAGGGGACCCGGCGGCAGGGCGTGGAGCGGCAGCGTCGCCCATGTCGGAGACCAGCGCAGGAAACGGGACCGTGGGCGAAGCGGGCGATCACGAATCGCCGGGCGGGCCGGTGCGGCCGGACGCGACACGAGCGCCTGCCGACCGCCCCGGCGCAGACCCGGCCGCCGACACGGGTCCGCTGACCGAACTGCTCGTCGCGGCCAGCGGCGGCAATACGGACGCACTGAACCGGCTGTTCCCCCTGGTCTACGAAGAACTCCGTGACCTGGCGCGCAACCGGCTGCGCCGGGAGCGACAGGATCACACACTCAGTCCGACGGCACTGGTGCACGAGGCGTACATGAAGCTCGTGGACCAGACGCGCGTGCAGTGGCAGAACCGCGGCCACTTCTATGCCGTAGCGTCGCAGGCGATGCGCCGGATCCTGGTCAACTACGCGGAAATGAAGAGGGCGGGCAAGCGCGGCGGCGACGCAGTGCAGGTGCCGATCGACACCATTGACCTCGCGCTCGCCGACGACCGGGTCGAGGAGCTGCTCGCGCTCGACGGCGCCCTCGTGCGGCTCAAGGCGTTCAATCCCCGCGGCGCCGATGTCGTCGTCTATCGCTTCTTCGGTGGGCTCACGAATCAGGAAATCGCATCACTCCTCGATACATCCGAGGTCACCATTCGTCGCGCCTGGAGCACGGCGAAGGCATGGCTGCGGCGGGAGCTTCAGGCCGGCGGCACCCTCGGCAGCGGATGGACGGTCGCCGATGCGTCCGAATGATGCGCCGGCCACGAGCCCGGCCGGCGACAGCAGCGCCGATGCCGTAATGACCGCCGCCCGCTGGGAGCGGATCGAGGCGATCCTCGCGGAGGCGCTCGAACGCGCACCGGCCGAGCGGGCCGGATTCCTCGCCGAAGCGAGCGGCGACGACGTCGCGCTCCGCCGCGAAGTCGAGAGTCTGCTGCTCGCGCACGACGGAGATCCCGACTATCTCGAGACGTCGCCGCAATGGCTGCTCGTGGACGATCGCGACGTGGAAGCGCGTCGATCCCCGGAACGCATCGGGCCGTACCGCATCGTGCGTGCGCTGGGCCGCGGCGGAATGGGCCAGGTCTGGCTGGCCGAACGCGAAGCGCCGGGGTTCCGCCAGCAGGTTGCGCTCAAGCTGCTGCGCCGCGGCCTTGACACGGAGGACCTGATCGCCCGCTTCCGCGCCGAGCGCCAGATCCTCGCCCGGCTCGCTCACCCGAACATTGCCCGACTCTACGACGTGGGCGCGACCGAGGATGGGCTGCCCTACTTCGTGATGGAGTATATCGATGGACTGCCGTTGCTCGCCTACTGCGACGGCCGGCGGCTCACGATCGCCGAACGACTGCGCATCTTCGAAACGGTGTGTGACGCGGTGCAGTATGCTCACCGCAACCTCATCGTCCATCGCGATCTGAAGCCGCGCAACATCCTGGTCACGCAGGATGGCATGCCCAAGCTGCTGGACTTCGGCATTGCCAAGGTGTTGCGCGGGGATGGCGACGATGCGGCGACTCAGCTCACGCGCGAACACGCCCGCCTGCTCACGCCCGAGTACTGCTCGCCGGAGCAGGTCCGCGGCGAGCCGGTCACCACGGCTTGCGACGTGTACGCGCTCGGCATCCTGCTCTACGAGCTGCTGGCCGGACACCACCCCTGGAGCGAAGCGCGCCAGCGACCCGGCGATCTCGAACGCGCCGTGCTCGAGAGCGAGCCACGGCCACCGAGCACCACCCTGACCGGTGCCGGCGCAGCGTCGATCGCGGCCACGCGCCGCGCGACCGTGCCGC
>Ga0302046_10000495_pt1 | contig 39610 bp, 27 predicted proteins | sample RVTome_11_FD_200261 | JGI IMG/M metagenome (GOLD analysis project Ga0302046, IMG submission 200261) | Soil microbial communities from uranium-contaminated site in the Upper Colorado River Basin, Wyoming, United States - RVT147D111 (version 2) ...
CGGGAAAACTCGGCGCCGGTTCAGCTTAAGGAACTGCTCCGGCGCGCCGGCCTCCCGCTAAAGCTCCTGGTCAGCGTCCCAGACGCGCCGGCCCCACCCAAGCTCATCAGATGAAATGCCCAGGCCAAGACAACCCCGCGCATTGAGTTGGCCTTGCCGCGGGTTCCATGCTACCACTGGTTCCCCATGAACCCGTCCGGCGACGATACGGGACCCTCCATTCCCGATCACACCCTGCTCCGCATCATCGGCCGGGGATCCTACGGACACGTCTGGCTGGCGCGCAACGTGATGGGCGCCTACCGCGCCATCAAAATCATCCGGCGCCGCGACTTCAAGGATGCGGAACCCTTCGAACGCGAAATCCGCGGCATCCGCGCGTTCGAACCGATCTCCCGTTCCCACCCAGGTTTCATCAACGTCCTGCACCTCGGGGAAAACCGCGACGCCGGTTACTTCTACTACGTCATGGAACTGGGGGACGACCTCGATTCCGGGCAGGACATCCAACCGGACACCTACCGCGTCAAGACCCTCGACCAGTGGATCAAGCGGGACGGCGCCCTTTCCCCCGATCATGGCCTGCAACTGGGACTGCGCCTGAGTGACGCGCTGGCTCACCTCCACCAGAAGGGTCTGGTCCACCGCGACGTCAAGCCCTCCAACATCCTCTACGTCCAGGGCGTTCCCAAGCTGGCCGACATCGGTTTGGTCAGCTCCATGCAGGACGCCAACACCCTCGTCGGCACCATCGGCTTTATTCCTCCCGAAGGACCCGGTTCCGAACAGGCGGACATCTACGGGCTGGGCAAGGTGCTCTATGAATGCCTCACCGGCCTGGACCGGCAACACTTTCCAGAGGTTCCCACCCTGCGCGGCGGCACCCCGCAGGGTTACTTCGAGCTGAATGAAATCATCCTCAAGGCCGCACACAACAACCCGGGTGATCGTTATCCGACCGCGCGGCAGATGCATGCCGAACTCGCGGTGCTGGAAAACGGCGAGTCCATCGTGCGACTCCGCGAGTTGGAACGCCGCTGGAAGCGCGCCAAAGGGGCCCTTCGTGTGACCGCCGTCGCCGCGGTCGTGATGGGCATCGCCGGCTACTGGGGGTATCGCGAATACGATCACGCACGCTCCGAACGCGTCACCGCCGCCGCCAACCTTCACGCGGGAAGCGTCCGCGACATCGACAGCGGCAAATTCGGCCAGGCCCTGCTCGCCGCCGCCCAGGCCATCGTCCGCTACCCCGATGATCCGCGATCCGAGGAAAGCCGCCTGCGCTACGCGGCCACCCTCGCACGACTGCCCTCCCTCACCTCGTTGCAATCCCACCAAGTCCAGGTCAATCACGCCGCCATCCTGCCCGATCGCAACGCCTACTTCGCCGCCTTCGAAAACGGGGAGTCCGGTGTGTTTGACCTCGTGACCGGGGAACCACTGGCCTCCTTTGCTCCCCGCACCAATGCCGTCCAGGCCGCCGCCCTCAGTCCCGACGGAATCATGGCCGCCACCGGCGACATCAGCCGGTTGATCCGCCTGCACGACACCTCCACCGGCCAGGTGCTCTGGGAGGTGAGGACCGACCGCGGCATCGGCTCATTGGCCTTCTCCCCCGACGGCGCCCATCTGTTGGCCGGAGATTATGGAGGCTCGGTGCATGTCTGGTCTCTCCAGGACAAAAGCCTTCGCGCCGTGCTGCCGCTCCATGCCAATATCGTGGAATCCATCCGCTTCAGCCCCGATGGCTCCCTCCTGGCCACCAGCAGTCGCGACCGCAGCGTCTGCGTCGTCAAGGGCTTTTCCACCAATGCCCTCCATCGCTTCAAACTCACCGAGACGATTTTCCATGTCGCCTTCAGCCCCGATGGACGCCGAGTGGTCGCCTCCTGCCTGGATAAGGCCGCCTACGTGTGGAATCTGGATGGCGATGCCCAGACCATTCCCCCGCTTCGCCATGTCCGCGGCGTGCACCACGCGGAGTTCAGCCCCGACGGTCGGTGCATCCTCACGGCTGGATGGGATGGGGAGGTCCGCTTTTGGGACGCCCGATCCGGCCAGGCCCTCTCTCCGATCCTCGAACATGGCAGCCCGGTCATGTTCGCCCGCTTCGACGCCACCGGACGGCGCGTGCTGACCGGCTGCGTGGACGGCTCGCTCCGGGTCTGGGATCGTGCCGGCTGCCGTTCCCCAACCTACCTGGGCCATGCCGTGGCCAGCGAGGACGGCAGCCATGTGCTTTCCATCCTCTCCAAAAACCTGAGGGTCGAGTCTCCCGGCAACGTCTGCACCCGCCCGCATCTCGAACTCCCATTCGCGGCAAAGGCAGCGGAACGCAAGCTGAGCCGGACGGGACATCTTCTGCTCACCCTGACCAACGTCACCGCCCAGTCGGCGTCCTCCGATCTTAGTCGCCTGGAAGTCTGGGACACGCACGATCAACGATTGCTGCTCGCCCGCTCCGGGACGATTTCCAAACTCTCCAATGTGGCCCTCTACGAACCCGCCCGTCTCCTGGCCCTGGTCGATCAGGAGGGTCTTGAAGTCCACAGGCTGGACCAAGACCAGGTGCGGCATGTCCCGCTCGCGGAGGCGGGCCGCGCCACCGGGGTCTCCTTCTCGCCCGATGGCCGACACATCGCCGTCGCACTCGGGACCAACGTCCACCTCATCCCCCTGGAGGAGGGGCGCGCGTCCCCGCCCCCCCTGCGGCACGACGGGTCCATCCGCTGCGTGATCTACTCCCCCGATGGCCGGCGGGTCGTCACCTGTGTGTCCGACGGGAGCTTGGATGGGTGCTATGCCCGGATCTGGAATGCGGATGACGGCCATGCCTTGAGCGAGAAACTCTGGCAGACCGATGGCATCAATGACGCCGTCTGGTTCGAGGATGGCTCCCGCCTCGTCCTGGTCGGGGAACAGGGGGTCATCCAGTTCTGGAACACCGACCCGCCCGGCTTGGCCAATGACGCCTTCCATCACACGGACCAGGTCTCCGACACGCAGCTCGATGGGGCCGTGCTGGTCACGGGCAGCCTGGACCACAGCGCCCGCCTCTGGGACAGCTCGTCCACCTTCCCCCTCTCACCGCCGATGCTCCACCCCGACGGCGTGGTGCATGTGATCCTGGACCTGCCGCGTCGCCGCCTGTTCTCGGTCGAGCGCGGAGACTACGCGTGGCTCTGGCCCTTGCCCGAGGAAACCCGCCCCGGCGCGCTCCTTCTCCAACTCGCCGAGTTCCTCTCCGCGCGATCCAGCCTGGCCGTGCCGGGCGATGCCCGCGAACGCGCCTGGCATCAATCCCAAGCCTGGCACAAACTGCGCGAACAAGACCCGCGCCTCTTCGCCGTGGAGGAGGAGGACATCATCGCCTGGCACCGTGCCGAGTCCGCCTACGCCATGGGAACCTTCAACCATCGGGCCGAGCTCTTTCATGTCGAATGCCTGCTGAAGTGGTTTCCCGACGACCCCAAACTCCTCTCCTCCCGCAACCGCCTCCTCAAGTCTTTGCACAAAACCGCCACCCCTGATTCGGCGGCTGGCTATACCGCGGATCCTTGAACCCTCCCGCCCATGGTTCATGCGGAGGAGCGATACGCTGAAGGGCCCCACACACTCTTGGACCATCCTGCAAAGCCACAGGCCTGTAGCCGCGAACTTCAGTTCGCGCTCCGCACACACATGTCTCCGTACATGCGCGATCTAAAGATCGCGGCTACATGGAAGGGGAACATCCACCCCTTCAACCGCCCCCGCCCAGGCGCGACACCTTCAGCGGACGCGACCGTTCGCGCTCCATGATCCGCTCCAGGTACAGCAACTCCTCGTCGGCCGGCGCCGCCTTGAGCCCCTCCTCCAGAAGCGTCTGGGCCTGGTCCGGCCGCGCCAGCGTCAGGCAGGCTTTGATGGCTTGCGCGGCACAGTATCCTGCCGGCCAGTGGAAGACGTCCCCGCGCTCCCTCAACATATCCAGAATCGTGGTCACCCCCTCCCCCGCTGTGGCGTCTCCCGCGCCCAGCAGGACCAGGGCCTCCGCAAGTCGCCGGGCTTCGGGACTCCCGCCCCGGGCCAGCGATTCGGGCATCACGCCGCTTTCCCCCAGGAACACACAGGGATAGCGTCCGCCCGCTTCGCCTTTCAGGATCCGGTTCAGCTCCGGGTTCACGGAGGCGCTTGCTCGAAACACCGGCTCCAACGAAGACTCCTCCAACCCCGCCAGGGCCTCGCGTTTCCCGGGCACCATCAAGGCCTGCTGCCACGTGCGTTCATCAAAGCGCGCCAAGGCCGCGGCACCCGATCCAACGTAGCAGGCGCGGGCTCCCGCCCATTCCATCACCGGCACCAGGTCCAGTTGCAAGCGCCCTTCCGCCGCCAAGGCATACGCCGTGCGTTGCGACGCCAACTGACGCGCCCACAACGCCTCCGGCGTGCCAATCCCCGCCCGACTCAGATCCTCGGCCACCGCCGCATCTGCCCACCCTGCCGCATACACTGCGGCCTCCGAAGCCCAGGCCTGACGCGATCCCAGCACGATGATCTCATCCGCGCCCGCGTCCCAGATCTCCATGTTCGGAAACACCCGGCCAAACGTCCGCAGCACCAGGGCCAGTCCGGCATCATCCAGTCCATCCACCTTGAGGCGCTGCGTCAGCATGCCGTCCGGCTTCAGCCTCGAAGCAATCAGCTCGTAAAACTCGAGGGTCAGTTCGCGTCCTGCTTGACGCGACCACGGATCCGTCGTGGCGGCCACCACCACATCGTAGGTCTTGTCCTCCAGTAACAGCGCGACACGCGCGTCGTCCGCCCAGGGCCTGACGCGGGCATCCTGCAGCGCATCACGATTCCACTCCGCCAATTGCGCGGCCGCCCGGGCCGCCTCCTCCGACCATCCGGTAATGGTCAGGGCTTCCACGCCGTGCCGGAGCAGGGCGCTGGCCGCGATGCCGCTGCCAACACTCGTGAGCAATACCTGGCGGCTTCCCGGCCTCATCAGCAGTGGCAGGTGCCCCAACTGGGTGTCCGCGCTCCAGTCGCCCGGCAGGGAGACCACGGGCCGGGCATCGAGGCACAACCGCGCCCGCTTTGAACCAAGGCCGGCATCCGGCAGGGAGGCCACGCTGAAGGTTCCCTCCGTGGCATCCACGTGAAACAGGACTTGTGTGGCGGCTGGCATCACCTCGACCGTCTCCGTGATCACCTCTGGCGAGTAGCCGCGATCCCATCCCTTGATCATGGCCTCACGCCAGGAACCATCGCCCACCACCAGCATCCCGACTGTGCCCGCCAGGATCACGCCGGCCAGGCTGCCGACCCAGATTTCGCGCCGCTGCCAGGCGATCCATGAAGCCAGCACGGCCAGCCCGGAGGCCACCACCACAAATGCCGTCTGCAATCCGAAGCGAGGCATCAACCACACCCCCACCAGCACCACTCCGCTCATGCCGCCCATCAGCAGCCAGGCCAGCAGACGCCCCACACGATCGCCCAGGGTGAAACCTCCGCCCTCCCCCACACGCAGCAGGAGCGGGAACACCAATCCGGTCAGGGCCACCGGTATCCCCAGGACCAGGACCAGCCCCACTGCAATGAAGATCTGCTGAAAGAAAAATCCGGTGTCGCTGGGAGCCAAACCGGCGGCCGACCAATGCACCGCGTCCATCCACCAGGTCATCCGGAAGACCGAAACCGCCACCCAGAGCGACGCCACCGCCAGGGCGCCCGACAACAGGCGCCAGCGAAAGGCCATGGTCAGGCGCGGCGAGGCGGCAATGGCACCGCCCAGGGCAAGGCCCAGGATCACTGTCACCACCATCAGCACCATCACTTGCTCGGTGTTCCCCCAAAGCATGGAAAAGGCGCGCAGCACCAAAAGGCTCAACCCCGCCACCAACAGGCCCGAGGTCGCCACCTGCAGGCCGGCCATCCACTTCGCCATCCATCCTCGGCCCGTCGGTTCCGGACTCATGATGTGCAGCGCGGTGTTGCGACCCAAAAGCATCGCCACCAGTCCGGCCGCGCCGTTGACTGCCGCACCGCACTGCAAGGTCAAAGCCCAGCCGAAAGTCGGTCCCGCATGCCAGCCTGCCCATGCCGCGCCCAATCCTGCCCCGAGGCATGTCACGCATATGATCCTCGCCGTCCGCCGCGCGGCATCGACCGTTTCGTGCTGCAGCCATGCCGCGACCAGGGGCACCACGCCCCCCATGAACACGCACGGCGCCACCAGCAGCACGACGGCACAAAGCACCTTCAGGCTTAGCAACGCCGGCGCATGCGATGCCATTTCCAGTCCCAGATGACGGAACCATGCATGCGCCTGCGCGTGGAGAAAGGGAAAGGAAAGGGCATACACGCCCAGCAGAAGCTGCAACACCCCGCACACCAGCAACGGCCGCGTGGTGCGCCGGGAGACCGCTCCAAAAAGCCGGCTGCCCAGGGCCAATCCGCCCAGCCAAACGGTCAAAACAACCAGGTGCGCCAGGGCCGTGCTCCCCAGCGTCACGCTCAGATACGACGACCACGCCAGTTCGTAAACCGGTGCCGTGGCCCCACATGCGAGGAACAGTCCGAAGAGGAGGACGTTCCTGAAACGATTCGACTCCATCGTGCCCTGAGCATCGAGCACGAGATATGCCACCGCGCGCAAAACCCGCGTCGTGTCAATGAGTTGCCCAGCCTGAACAAACCCCTCACCCGCCTCCCGCCACCCGAGGGTTCCACAAACAGAAGCGACACGTGTCGCTTCTGTTTGTACGACGCAGGGAAGGTCGGCCGGGGAGGTTCGTGGATGGATTGAGTCCTGACCGTTGCAAGGGGACCCGCCGCAGTGGGCTCGCGCCATGAGCAATTCGAAACATCACGCTGTTTCATTTTGTGCATGAAAACCATTACGGCTCCCACGCTCAAAACACCTCGTTCAATGAACCTGTTACAGCATTGTCATGAGCTGTTCTCATCTCGACAACACGCCCCATCTAAACCGCTCCGGATTGCTGATTTAACAGTGGCGCCACCAGACTCCTTTCATTGGCGTTGACGCCATCGCGTTGGGCATACGGGGTGTCGCCATGAGACAAAAGCCGGTTGCCACCTCCTCTGCTGAAGGCGGCAAACGTTCAAACAGCGACACACGCACACGCACACGCACGCTTGTCCGCACATCCCGTTTGAACATGAACCGAGTATAGCCAGGAGACATGCACATGCTGAAACCGCACAAAAAAACCAAACCCAAATCCCTGTTGCTGGTCATGACAGCCCTCACGGGCCTGGCCGTGACAGGCTCCACCGCCGAGGCGGGCGATTATGAGTTCGAAGGAAGCCTCGCGGCTGGATTGGACAACCAATACAACTTCCGCGGTGTCAACTTCGGCGAAAAGGCGCCGTGGTTCGGGGCGGACTTTGTTCTTCCGTTGAACCCGAATGGCATTTCGGTCAACACCGGCGTCTGGTACATCAATCCGACCGAGTTTCTCAACGACGAGCTGGACCTCTACGCCTACCTCGACTTCCCCCTCGGCCCCATCAGCGTCAGCGTGGGCGGCATCTACTTCGCCTTCCCCGAGGGCGATTCGGTCTCCGGCGAGTTCGGCACCGCCCTGGGCTACAGCCTCCAGGACTATGTGCACTTCGGGTTCGCCTGGTGGGCCGACGTCAAGGGCAACGACGACGGTGACAACAAGCTCAATCTCGGCCATTACCTGGAGCTCACGGCCGGTCACTCCTTCACCCTGACGGAATGACTGGGCCTGGATCTCACGGCCGGCGTCAGCTACGGCATCGACTACTTCGGCGTGGACAGTCTCAACCACGGATTCTTCCGGGCAGCCTTCCCCATCGCGGTGACCGACACCGTCAGCCTCAATCCCTACATCAGCCAGACCATCCTCTCCGCCCGGGTCAAGCTCTCCGCCGAGGAATACGAGCCCTTCCTGAAGGGCACCCAGATCCTGACGCTCGAGGAGGCCAGGAAGATTTTCGCCAAGGGTGACGCATTCACCTCCATCTACGGTTCCAGCAAGATCGTGGACGACTTCAACGTCGCCAACAAGGTTTACGACAAACCCCAGGCGATCGAGAGCTACATTGACCCCTCCATCACCACCAGCCTCTGATCCGAACGCTTCGCTCGACTCCCCATCTTCCTCCGCCGGCCCGGCATCCGACCCCGATGCCGGGCCGGCGAGCCCAAGCCAGGGAACGCCGCGCCGTCCGGCTCACCGATCCCGCGACGGATGGTTTGCCATCCGTCGGGAATTGCCGCCCCGACGCCGCCTGCTGCTGGGCCTCGGCTCCTTCCTGCTCCCACTGGCGGTCTGGTGCGCCATCAGCTACGTCCCCTTCCTGTGGCATCCCCTGGTCGAGATCACCCGGCAAGGGGACGCCGCTTATCTCAAGGTGGGAGACCTGGTCACACGCCAGGCGTTTGCCACGGAGAACGCCCGCATCCGGCAGGCAGGTGGGGAGCCCGCCGAGGGCTTCCGCCGAAATCCCATCTACCTGCCGCCCCCCCACGAAGTCGCCCGCGCCTTCGCCACCGCCTTCACCACCGAACCCCGCCGGCGCGGCGAACCCTGGCTCCACGAAAGCCTGGCCCTCAGCATCCGCGTCATCGCCTACGCCTTCGGACTGGCCTCGCTGTTCGGCGTCCCCCTCGGCATCCTCCCGGATCTCCACCGGGACATGCGCATCCTCCTGGGCTGGGCCTGGACCTACCTGATCGTGGCCGAAGTGGTCGGCACAAGCACCGGGATCACCTGGTTCATCAATCAACAGGCCAAGTACCGCATCTACGAGAACGTCTTCGCCGCCATCGCCATGATCGGCATCATCGGTCTCCTCACCGACCTGGCCCTCGGCTGGCTTGGCAACCGGCTCTTCCCCTGGCACAACCAGCGACCCAGCCGCCTCCACACCCTGCTCGCCCTCGCCCATTGGGGCCACCACCTCACCAAGCGGGACCTGACCTGCAACATCAACTTCTTCATGAACGTGCCGGTCACGCCCGACGGCAAGCTGACCTTCGAGGATGGCATCTCGCATCCCGGCAAATACATCGAGATGCGCGCGGACATGAACGTGATCTGTCTCATCTCCAACGGTCCCCAGCTCAACATCCCCTGCAACGCCTACAACCCCACCCCGGTGCGGCTGTTGATCTGGGACTGAACCGGCCCGCGCCTGGCACTCGCATGTTCGGAAAGGTCCTCATAGCCAACCGCGGCGAAATTGCCTGCCGCATCCAGCGCACCCTGCGCCGCCTGGGCATCCGCTCGGTCGCCGTCCACTCCGAGGCCGATACCTACGCGGAACACGTGAGCAGGGCCGACGAGGCCGTCGCCATCGGCCCGGCCGCCGTCTCGCAAAGCTACCTCGACGCCGCCCGCATCCTCGACGCCGCCCGCCAGACGGGCGCCGGGGCCATCCATCCGGGATACGGATTGCTCAGCGAGAATGCCGACTTCGCCGAGGCCTGCGAAGCCGCCGGGTTGCGCTTCATCGGCCCCACCCCGGAACAGATGCGCCGGTTCGGCCTCAAACACACCGCCCGTGAACTTGCCGAAGCCAGCCGCGTCCCGCTCCTGCCCGGCACGGGCCTTCTGGACACACCGGCCGACGCCTGTCGGGAGGCGGCGCGCATCGGCTATCCCATCATGCTCAAGAGCACCGCGGGCGGAGGCGGCATCGGCATGCGACGCTGCGCCGACGAGGCCGAACTCCTCCAGGCGTTCGAAGCCCGCTACCTCGTGCTCGGCCTGGGCGATGTCTATCTGGGCGCCCCCGTCGCCACGCCGATGGATCCCCGCCACCGCCTGGTCACCACCAAATACAATCCCGCCCGCACCTGGACGCCGGAAAACGCCGTGGGCATCGGCGGAGCCTATCTCTGCATCTACGGCATGGAGGGGCCCGGCGGCTACCAATTCGTGGGGCGCACCGTGCCCGTTTGGAACCGATGGTGGCGGACCTCGGCGTTCGTCCAGCCCTGGCTCCTCCGCTTCTTCGATGAGATCCGGTTCTATCCCATGCCCGCCGAGGAGCTGACCCGGTTCCGCGAAGATCTCCTCCGGGGACGCGTCTCGCTCCGGATCGAGCCCGGCACCTTCAGCCTGGCCGACTACAACCGGTTCCTGGAGGAGCACGCCGAATCCATCCGCGTTTTCCGAAAGAAGCAGAGGGCTGCGTTCGACGAGGAACGCGAACGCTGGGCCGCCGCCAACCTTTCCATGCCCGACGACGCCGCCGCCGTCATCGAGGACGCGGCCGAGGAATTGGCGATTCCCGAAGGCCTGGAAGCCCTGCCCTGCCCCATCACCGGCAACATCTGGAAGCTGCCCGTGGCGGAAGGGGATCGCGTCACCGCCGATCAGCTCGTCGCCGTGGTGGAGGCCATGAAGATGGAGGCCCACGTCAACACGCCCGTGCCAGGCACCATCGAGCGCATCCTGGTGCAGGAAGGGTCCCTCGTGCAGACCGGCCAGAACCTGCTCCTCATCCGACCTGACACACCATGACCGCCCTCTCCCGCAAGATGCCCTCCCTGGACCTCCCTTCGTTGCGGCAGGCCTACCTCTCCGGTGCCATCACGCCGGCGGAGGTGCTGGACAGTGTCGATCGAAACATCGAGGCCTGGAACGATCCCGCCGTATGGATCCACTTCCTGACGCCGGACGAACGCGCGCCCCATCTCAAGGCACTGGCCGGGCGGTCGCCCGAGGAACTGCCCCTCTACGGCGTCCCCTTCGCCATCAAGGACAACATCGACCTGGCAGACATCGACACCACCGCCGGATGCCCGGCTTACGCCTACCGGCCGCAGGCATCCGCCTTTGTGGTGGAATGCCTCGTTCAGGCCGGCGCCATCCCGATCGGCAAAACCAACCTCGACCAGTTCGCAACCGGACTGGTGGGCACCCGCTCCCCCTACGGCATTCCCCGCAACGCCCTCCAGCCGGATCGTGTCCCCGGCGGCTCGAGCTCCGGCTCCGCGGTGGCCGTGGCGGCAGGGCTGGTCTCATTCGCTCTGGGCACCGACACCGCAGGCTCGGGACGCGTGCCCGCCGCCTTCAACAACATCGTTGGCCTCAAACCGACCCGCGGCCTGCTCAGCACCCGCGGCGTGGTGCCGGCCTGCCGGACGCTGGACTGTGTGTCGATCTTCTCCCTCACCTGCGCCGACGCGCAGATCGTGTTCCGCGTCGTGGCCGCCCACGATGCCGCCAGCGCCTGGTCGCGTCCCCTCCCCTGGCCCGTGCGCTTTGGACAGACGCCCTGCCGGGTGGGCATTCCGCAAGCGGACCAGCTTGAGTTCTTCGGGGACAAGGACGCCGCCCGCGCCTTCGAGTCATCGCTGGCATGGCTCAGGGAAGGCGGGATCAGACTGGTGGAGATCGAGATTTGGGAACTGACCGAGGAAGCCTTCGGATCGTTCGTGTCCCAGGTCCCGCGCCCGCTGTGCATTGGCAAGGTGGAGACAGAACAGGACGGCCTGGTCTCGGGTTTCCTTTGTGAACCTGAAGCTCTGCATGGCGCCAGGGACATTACCGACCTGGGCAGCTGGCGCCGCCACGTCTCCCCTTGACCCCAACCGCTTGGACCCTTCCTGGTGCCGTACGGCACCCAAATCGTACACATCCACGTGTACGAAATACGGTCCGTACGGCACGGAATACGTACACGCCTGTGTGTACGAAAAAGGTGCCGTACGGCACCGGGGGCGTACACGCTGGGAGGGTGGGGGGGCGGAGCGGAAGGGGATCGGGCGAGCGTTCATCCTGACGCAAGGTCAGATGGGTGGACACATCCGTCACAGCGCCTGCTGACCGGGACGCCACGTCCCCAGCTCACGAGATCTCCTGGCCAATCGATCCACACGATCGCAAGGTTTATTTCCGGCCTTCCCCTCTCTCCGATTCCAGGAGGAGGATGCGTTCGGCGACTTCTTGTATGACCAGATCCGGCTTGGCCGACTCCATCCAGTCAACATCCCCAGGCACCAGGGTGTTCTCGCGACGCCAGACGAAATCAATCCTTGCGAAGTGCTCTGCCAGCAAGGGATACAGCCCTGCGTAGGTGTAGGAATCATGCACCATCAGGACCGTGGGTGCCTGGGAGCCGGGAACCTCAAACCGCATCCAGGCGGGTTCGCCATACTTATTGGCGGTGGCGCGCACTTTCTCCGCGCGGCGTGACGTCGTGGGCACGAGGGAAAGTCGCTCCTCGCGCATGACATCCGTGAGGGCGAAAAGTCCCGCCAAATCTCCCCCAGGCCCCAAGGTATGTGACTCGGAAAAGTGTGACAACGGCCAGGGCGGAGCCACGTCCGGAAACCATTCGCGCACCCGTTCGATCAAGCCCTCGTAGGCCCCGTAGGCTCCACAATCGTTCCAATGCGTGTCCGTGCGGTGATAGAGGCGATGCTGTGGCTTGAGGCGCTGAAGGGAGGGGCGCAGGTCCAGGATTGGCACGGGGGAATGGCGCTGCATGTGGTGAAAGAATTGATCCAGCAAGGTCTCCTCTCGGACCGGGCGGCCCCAGGCCGGCAGCTTGTCGGGATACACCGTGCTTGAGGCCGGGGCGATCACCAACAGGTACCCCACCCCCTCCCCCTCCAGCCTGGCGGCCAGCTGTTCCAAACCCGTCTGCCAGCGGATCAGTTGATCCTCGCCCAGCGGCCGGACGGACCGGGACGTCTCGACATCCGTATCGAGGAAAAGCCATCCATCCCGCCCCATGACCACACGCTCGGAAGGCGAGACGCCGAGCCCGAAGACCATGATCCATGCATGACCGCGGATGAGACTTTTGCGCGGGCCGAAGTGATCTTGATAGTAGGCCTCAAGCCGCTCGGGATACCCGCTCCACTCGCCATTCAAACCCGGCCATGGCTGGGCGACACGGTTCTCGCGAATGACGGGCGAGGGATCGATATCTAACAGGTGATCAAGGAGCGGTGCCGTGATCATGCCTAGGAACACCCCGACCATCAGGATGTCACGCAACGGGGATGTGTGCGGGGGCGGCATGAAGCAGTTCAGAACCGGAAATAGATGAACGGGTTATGTGAGCCGGACGCCAGCACCAGCATCGAGACGGCAAGCAGCACACCGTGCACCGCCACACATCCGAGGTCGGACAGGACCCGGCTCCCGCCTCCAGGCCCGGCGTCACCGGCCTTGGAGCCGCGCAGGCGCGTCCCCATCCAACTCCAGACGGGCATGCTACCTATGATGCCTGCGACCATGGCCAGGATCACTGCATGGTTTATGAAGTAACCAACGGGATGCGCCACGGTCTGGGGATGGGCGCCCATGCCGAAGAGGGCCAAATAATAGAGCTGCAAGCCGTAGCCAAGGACCCCGAGTCAGGCGAGGCCGCAGGTCAACTCCCCGACAGGCAGTGCGAAGATCGCATCCACCGGCACTGCCAGGGTGTTTGCGATCAAGACCTTTTTGGCCAGTCCTACGATGAACCGTTCGGCACCCCGGGCGGCATCGGCCCATCGCGTCACGCGCGCGGCCAGCGCCCCGGCAATCTCCCCGTACCTAACGATGGGCCCGGCGATAAGCTGGGGAAACAGGGGGATGTAGAGTCCCACCTTGAACGGGTTCTTTTGCACGACCGCGTTGCCGCGGTACACATCCACCACATACGACATGGCCTGGAAGGTGAAGAAGGAGATGCCAATGGGGAGCGGGATGGGATCCAGCTCGACAGGCGACATGCCCAGGGCGCCCATCACAACGTTCCATTGGTCGGCAAGAAAGTTGGCGTACTTGGCCACGGCCAGCATGCCCAGGTTCATCACGATCACCATTCGCAGCACCGCCCCGCGGCTCCGGGAGTCGTGGCATCGGGACATCAGGATTCCTCCGGCGTAATTCAGCGTGATGGAGAGGAGCATGAGCGCCACCAACTCCTTCTCGTCCCAGGCGTAGAAGAACAGGCTGGCGGCCAGCAGCCAGCCGTTGCGCCAGCGCGCGGGCAGCAGCCAGTGGACGACCAGCACCACCGGCAAGAACAGGAACAGAAAGATCAGGGAACTGAAGACCATGGTAGCCGCGCCGACAGAACAGACCCTCAGGATGGGTCTCGAACTAGTAACGCACCCGTTCCCAGCGGCGGAGCGGGCCTGCCTCCTCGAATTCAAGCACGAGGTACTCGCCGCTGGGCGGCGGGGACACGCTGGTGCCCACGCCGACGGAAGTGCCGCCGCCATGTCCGTAGGACCCGGTGCCCATGCCGACGCCAAAAGAGACACGCGGCGATTGCTTGAGCATCCATTCGGCCCGGCGCCCCTCCCCCGAAAGGCTTTCCCGGGTCGGCTTGCCCAGCTCGGCGACCGCCTCCTCATAGGTGTAGTGCCCCACCCGCGACGCCCAGTCGATGGCGTTGACGGTTTTCATCCGGCCGGAAGCGCATCCGGCCACTGCCAACATCAGTATCAGACTCAGTGTTCTCATCGTACCAAATGCCAATTCTCCGCACCGCCCGGGGAGCGGGCTCGGGCGACTGCCGCCCTCACGCCAGGATCCCGCGCATGACCTCGGCCTCTTCCACCCCGGTCAGCTTGTTGTCGAGGCCACCGTAGAAGTAGGTTAGCTGCCGGTAGTCCAGCCCCATGAGCTGCAGGATGGTTGCGTGCAGATCCCGCAGGTGATGGCGTTCCACGACCGCCCGTTCGCCAAGCTCATCGGTCTCGCCGTAACTGGTGCCGGCCTTGACCCCGCCACCGGCCATCCAATAGGTGAATCCCTGGGGGTTATGATCGCGCCCGCCGGATTTGCCACCGGTGTTGAACGTTTCCGAAACGGGTTGCCGGCCAAACTCGCCACCCCACACAACCAGCGTTTCCTCCAGCATGCCGCGTCGATCCAGATCCTCGAGCAGGCCGGCGATGGGCTTGTCCACCTCGGGACAATGAATGTCGAGGTTCTCCTCGATGCCATGATGACCGTCCCAGGTGTTCTGCCCGCCGGCCGGCCCGCCGCCGGAGTAGATCTGGATGAAGCGAACCCCACGCTCGACGAGGCGACGGGCGATCAGGCACTGGGTCCCGAAGGGCGCGGGGCCAACGGTCAGGGAATGAGACCCCTTGGGATCATGGATGCCGTAGAGGGCACGGGTGGCCTCGGACTCCGCCCCGATGTCGAGCGCCTCGGGGGCGGTGGCCTGCAGTTGAAAGGCCAGCTCGTAGGCCGCGACGCGCGCCTGCAACTCGGAATAGCCGGGGCGATCGCGGAGATGATCGGCGTTGAGCGCATTGACGAAGTCAATCTGGTCGCGCTGCATGTCGCGGCTGACCCCCTGCGGCGCCTGCAGGTTGAGGATGGGCTCGCCCTGGGTGCGGAGGACGGTGCCCTGGAAGACGGCGGGCATGTAGCCGCTGGACCAGTTGGGCGCGCCGGTCGTGGGGCCGCCGCGCGGATCCAGCATCACCACATGCGCAGGCAGATTTTGGTTGAGCGTGCCCAGCCCATACACGAGCCAGGAGCCGATGGCCGGATGCCCCTGCAGGATGCGCCCGGTATTCATCTGAAGCACCGCACTGCCATGGGCAAAGGAGTCGCTGTAGAGCGACTTGACCACCGCCAGCTTGTCCATGTGCCGTGAAAGGTGGGGAAAGGCGTCCGAACACCACAACCCCGACCGGCCATGCTGGCGGAAGGTGCGGCGACTGGCCTGAAGCACCGCCTTGGTGGTGGTGTTGCGCCGAAACTCATTCTCCACCGTCTGCCCGTCGCGCTTCTGCAGCTCCGGCTTGTGGTCGAAGAGATCCAACTGGGAAGGCCCGCCAAACATGAACAGGAAGATGCAGGCCTTGGCCTTGACCGGGACATGAGAAGGACGCGCATCCAACGGGCGTCCGGCGGCCAGGTCGGACGCCATGGCCGCGCGGGTGAAGAATCCATCCCCGGCCAGGAGCGAGGTCAGGGCCAACCCCGTGAACCCCGCCCCCATTTCCCAGAGGAATTCGCGGCGGCTGCCGGCACATCCGTGCGATCGCGAACGATCAATCGACATAGAGGGTCTCGTTGAGGTTGAACAGGGCCACGCAAAAGCGGGACAGCGCGGCCAGCGGTTGGGCGTCCGGTTCGGCATCGCCTCCGGCCAACGCCCGCTGTGTGCCCAGCATGGCCAGGGAACGCGTCACCTCGAGGGCGTCGGGATCCCGCTGCAGAACAATGCGGAAGGCGGCGCGGACCTGATCGGCCGGCTCGACGCCTTCCTCACGGACCAGGCGCGTGGCCAGCCTCCGCCCCTGTTGCTGGACAAACTCATCATTGAGAAGCATGAGAGCCTGCGGCGCCACGGTGGTGACCGGCCGTCGAGGCATCGGCAGGGCGGCGTTGCCCACGTCGAACACCTCCAACAGCGGCAGCGGCAGGGCGCGCTTGACGAACACATACACGCTGCGCCGGTTCCGCTCCTCCTCCGGGCTCTCCCCCCAGCCCTTGCCCGATGCGTCCTGCGTCTTGTGCACGGTTCCCGCCACTTCGGGAAAGACGCCGGGGCCGCCCATCTTCAAGTTGAGCGAGCCGCTGAACGCGAGCAGGGAATCCCGGATCACCTCCCCCTCCAAACGGCGCATGTTCTGCCGCCAGAACAGGGCGTTGCCTTCGTCCCGCTCAAGTGCCCCGGGCTGCAGGGCCCGGGAGGACATCCGGTAGGCGTGGCTCATCATGACGTGCTTGTGCAGGGCCTTGACCGACCAACCCCAGGCCAGGAAGCGGGAGGCCAGATGGTCCAGCAGTTGCGGATGCGTGGGGGGCTCTCCGGTGCGGCCGAAGTCATTCGGGGACGGAACAAGGCCGCGCGCGAAATGGTGCTGCCAGATGCGATTGACCATGACCCGCGCGGTAAGGGGGTTGTCGGGGCTGGCCATCCAGCGGGCCAGGGCAAGACGACGCCGGCCCGGGTTGACGTCACTGGGATCGGGGCGCCAGCCTCCCAGGACCTGGGGCAAGGCGGGACCGACCTCCTCTGCCGGCGCTTCCGGACGTCCACGAACCAGGAGGTGCGTGGGCTTGATTTCGTCCTCGGTGACGGCAAGGGCGACGGGAAACGGAGGAGCCATCTCGCGAAGGCGTTTCAGCTCCATTTCCACCGCGTCCCGTTCAGGGCCCTCGCCGGAGATGGCATTCAACCGGGCCTCAACGGCGGCGATGTCCTTTTGCTTCTGCGCCTCCCAGGCCTCCACTTCACCGGGGGCTGCCAGCAGGCGAGTGATGCGCCCCGTGCCGCGACCGCCGCCGCCGGTGTGGGGAAGGCCGTGGGGGTTGATGCTGCGGAAGAAGGCCAGCATTTGGTAATACTCGCGCTGGCTGATCGGATCGAACTTGTGATCGTGGCAGCGGGCGCATCCCATGGTCAGGCCCAGAAAGGCGCCCGAGGTGGCGACCATGATGTCATCCAGGTCGTCGAACTCCGCCTCGAGCGTGCTGTCCGGTTCGTCATCCCAGACATGGAGCCGATAGAAACCGGTGGCGATGATGGCGTCGGCCGAGAATTCCGGCAGCTCGTCACCGGCGACCTGCTCCAGCACGAAGCGATCGTAGGGCTTGTCCTCGTTGAACGACCGGATCACATAGTCGCGGTAACGCCAGGCCTCCGGCTTGTTGCCATCGCGCTCGTAACCGTTGGTTTCGGCGTAGCGGACGATGTCCAGCCAGTGTCGCGCCCAGCGCTCACCGTACTGGGGTCTTGCCAGCAATTCGTCGATGAGACGCTCCCAGGCGTCGGGGGAGGAGTCGTGGAGGAAGGACTCCACCTCGGCGGCGGTGGGTGGCAGGCCGATGAGGTCAAAATAGGCGCGCCGGACCAGTTCACGTCGCCCCGCCTCCGGGTTCATGACCAGCCCCTGCTCCGCGAGCCGTGCGGCGATGAAGGCATCAATGGGGTGAGGCGGTGGCGAGGAGTCGGACCCGGCCGGCAGCGGTGGCGACGTGACCGGCTGGAAGGCCCACCAGCCATCCGCATTGTCGGCACCCGCTGAGGGGCCGGCACCAACGAACAGGAGGAGCATCCAACAACAGAAAGAGGAAGGCACCGCCCCGCCGGAACGATGGAGGCAAGGGTTCGCCCGGGATCGCAGCCGGGAAACGTCAGGCGCCCGCAGGTTCACCACGGCAGGCTACCCCGGGTTCCATCGGGGGGCCAGCGGGAAACTCACAGAGGGGTCAGACCCGTCGTGATGGGAAACGCGTGGATCTGGAATGCCATCCATCCACAGGATTGGAGGTGGAGCTAGAGTCAGACTTGCCCCAGACGCTACTGGGGAAAGGTGGCTGCGCAGCGGGTTGCGACACTGGGTGAACCATGGAGGAGGAGAATACCTTGCATCGCACCGTATTAAAGGCCCCTCACCCCCGCCCTCTCCCGGCGGGAGAGGGAGCCGCATAGCCCGTGGAGAGGATGGGTTCAGATCGAAAGGCTTTCTCCGCGCGAAAGACGACACTCCGCTCGACTGAGCTCGTCGCAGGCCTCTCCCGCCGGGAGAGGGTTGGGGTGAGGGGCCCGGCAAACGACAACATGTTGGTCGTTCTTTTCGGGTACAGGGTAAGATGAGCCCTTCTTACTCTTACTCTTACTCTTACTCTTGCTCTTACTCTTGCTCCTTGGGGTCACCCACTTTGAATTATGCCCGGTCAGATCTGACCCCTCCCCACTCCACGCCTAGTAAGTGAACAGTTCGTTCTCCTTGAAAAACCGCTTCAACTCGGCGGCTGCGGTCTCGGGGGAATCGGAGGCGTGACACACGTTGACCATGACATCCACGCCGAAGTCGCCCCGGATGGTGCCGGGGTCGGCCTTGCGGGAATCGGTGGGGCCGAGGAGATCGCGCACGCGTGCGATGGCGTCTTGGCCCTGGAGGGCGATGGCGACCACGGGGGTTTGCTGCATGAATCCCATCACTTCGGGAAAGAACGGTTTGTCCGCGATGTGGGCGTAATGCTCCTTGAGGAGGTCATTGGAGCAGCGAAACATCTTCAGGCCCCGGATTTTGAGTCCGGCCTCTTCGAAGCGGGCCAGCACCTTTCCACAGAGCTGCTTGGAGATTGCGTCAGGTTTGAACAGGATCAGGGTCGTTTCCACGTCAGCCATGGCGGAGGTCCATACAGGAAATGACCGGATGGGTCAATGCCTTGACAACGCGTGTTGCGGTTGCGTTTGATCCCCCGCGAGATTCATGGAGCAGCGCTTAATTCCACCCCATGACTCCGGCCGAAGCAGAGCCATGCCGCCTGGCAGGTTCCTGCTGCCGCTGGCACTGTCCCTGATGTTGTTGGCCGGGGCCTGTTCCAGCCCACGTCCTCCTTCGAGCACGGCGACTGTTTCCGAGGCCCTCAAGGCAATGCCCGTCCCCGAGGCGCCCGCTCCGGAAGCCGCGTCCGGGACTCCCAGCTTCATTCCTCCGCCTGACAGCGAGTTCGACTGGATTCAACTGGTCTCGGACGAATGGCTGAAGGGGACAATGAAGGTGATGCAGGACGACACGTTGGAGTTCGACAGCGAGGAGTTGGACCTGCAGGAATTCGACTGGGAGGATGTGAAGCGCGTGCGCCTCTCAGGCGTGGGCATCCTGACGAACGAGGATCGCACCTCGCATGTGGGCCGCATCGAGGTGGACGAGCAGCAGGTGATCGTGCAGGGAGCCGAAGGGATCAAGCGGTTCCCGCGCAGCGATGTCATGTCGCTGACGTCGGGCGAGCCCAAGGAGATCAATTACTGGACGGCCAAGGCGAGCCTCGGGTTGAGTTTCCGGTCGGGCAACACGGACCAAACGGACTTCACGGCCAAGGCGTTGCTGCAGCGGCGCACCCCCCTGACGCGGGCTCAAGTGGATTACATCGGCAACTTCGGCTCAATCGAGGGCCAGGAGAATATCAACAACCACCGCGCCACGGCCTATTTTGACTACTTCCTCAACCGGCGCCTGTTCTGGCGCCCGGTTTTCGCGGAATACTTTCGCGACCCGTTCCAGAACATCGCGCACCGAGTCACGGCGGGAACGGGGCTCGGCTACACCATCGTGGATGGACCGAAGGCCACCTGGGATATCGCGGGCGGCCCGGCCGTTCAATACACCGTGTTCAGCTCCTATGAGGCCGACGAGGATCCCGACAACACGACCCCGGCCGCGGTGCTGGGCACCACCTACGACGTGGAGATCAGCAAGCGCATCGACTACCTCCTTACCTATTCCCTCACCGCAACCTCCCGGGAAGCGGGCCTGTTCGCCCATCACTTCCTCACCTCGCTGGAACTGGAGCTGACGGACCTGCTCGATCTGGACATCACGTTCACCTGGGACCGGATCGAGGAACCGATCGAGGATTCGTCGGGTGTGACGCCGGAAAAGAACGACTTCCGCCTGACGGTCGGCCTGGCCTTTGACATGTAGGCAAAAGGGCCGGATGCCCCGTCCGGGTTACACTCCGGCGGGAACCGCCCAGTGCCCGGGACGGTATTGGCGCCGCAGAAACCCATCTGCTTCGTCGTCGCCGGGAATGCGTTCACGATCGGCGTCAACGTTCAGAGAGCGCTGCAAGCGGGTGGCGATGTTGCCGAGATGGCAGAGTGAGGCGGAGAGATGGCCGATCTCGATGTCGGCATGCGGCCGTTTGCCGGCGCGCAGGCACTCCAGGAAGTTGCGGTGATGCGCCTCGCCGTCCGGGCGGCCGGACATGCTGTCGCGAAGTTCATTGCGCGGACCAAACAGCTTCCATCCTCCGCTCTTGCCGAGCAGCAGCATGCCTTCGGTTCCGTAAAACGCGTCGCCATTCTCGAATCCTTCCTGGACGTAGGGCGACCAGATGCGTTGCTCGAAGACCAGCTGCCGCGGGCGGGTCTCACCGTGACGCGGCTCATACTCGAAGACGACATACTGCGTGTCGGGAAACTGCTGGTCGTCGTCGAAGAAGAACTTCCCCCCCAGCGCCGCCACGCGGTCGGGATGCCGTTCCACCCCCAGGCCCCAGCGGGCGATGTCGAGGTCATGCACGCCGTCGTTGCCCATGTCGCCGGTGCCGAATGCATGCCACCAGCGCCAGATGCTGGGCAGGAGATTGGACTGATAGGGGACGAGCGGGGCGGGGCCCACCCAGGTGTCGAAGTCGAGGTGGGGCGGCGGATCCGAGGGGGTTTGACGGCCGATGCTGGACCGGCGCTGGCTGTTCCAGGCCTTGGCCACCAGGACTTCCCCGATCGCGCCTTGGCCAAGCAGTTCCATGGCCCGAAGGACATGGGCGGTGCTGCGGCTTTGCGTGCCGACCTGCACGACGCGGTCGTGGCGCCGGGCGGCCTCGATCATCAGCCGGCCTTCCCGCAGGTTGTGCGAGCAGGGCTTTTCCACATACACATGCTTGCCGGCCTGGCAGGCCAGGATGGTGGCGGGGGCGTGCCAATGATCGGGCGTGGCGATGACGACGGCATCGACGCGCGGATCCGCGAGCACCTCGCGCAAGTCGGCGCTCATCCGGGGCGCGCGGCCCGTTTCCGACTCCACCCACTTGGCGGCGGAGGCCAGGCGCTGGCGATCCACGTCGCACACCCAGGACAGCTCCACGTCGGGCATGCCGGCAAAGGACTTGAGCAGGTTGGTGCCCATGCCCCCGGGGCCGATCACGCCCAGGGAAACGCGTTCATTGGCGCCCGCCGCGCGCAGGGTCGAGGCCAGGGAGACGGTGGCAACCGCGGTTCCGGTCTGTTTGAGGAAGCGACGGCGAGAGGAAGGGGACATGAGCGAACATTAAGCGCCAAGCCCAGGCTGCGGGCAAGCAAATCAATGCCGCCACGGAGCGATCGAAGACCGGGGGGCACGACTGGAAGTGAGTGGCACAAAAGAGCAAGAGCAAGAGCAAGAGCAAGAGCAAGAGCAAGAGCAAGAGCAAGAGCAAGAGCAAGAGCAAGAGCAAGAAGGGCCCTTCTTGCTCTTACCCTTGATCCGAAAAGAACGACCAATATGTTGTCGTTTTGCCGGGGCCCCTCACCCTGACCCTCTCCCAGGGGGAGAGGGAACAGCGAGCCGGGATCGGTGAGAGGGTTGAGCGCAGGGGCCTTTCTCCGCGGAGAGGACGGGCCTCCCTCTCCCTGCGGGAGAGGGCCGGGGTGAGGGGCCTTTAATGGAGTGCGGTGTAGGGTGCTCTCCTGGCACATGCTTCACCTTGTGACCCATCCTGCTGCGCAGCCTTCATTCCCCGGTAGCGTCTGGGGAATGACGTATTCCCACTCCCTTCATCAACCTGCAGCTGCATGGCATTTAAGTATCACCCTTTCCCATCACACCCGAGGCCGGCGCGCCCTTAATCGAGCAGGCCCGAGGCACGCATCCAGTCGGCGCACCGGTGGTGCCAGGTGGTCACGGGCGTGTCCGTCTCGCGCAACCCGTAGCCGTGTCCTCCCTTGGAATACACATGCAGTTCCGCGGGGACGCCCGCCTTCTTCAGTTCCTGGAACAGGAGAATGCAGTTTTCCACGGGCACACCGTCGTCGTAGGTGTGGGCCATGAAGGTGGGAGGCGCCTGCGCTTCCACGCGGATGTAATCGTGAAGGGCAAGGGTCTTCCGATCGACCACGCCGGCGGCGTAGATGAGGACCGCGAACCCGGGGCGATGCGAGAATTGGTCGGCGCCATCGACCGCCGCGTATGTCCGGTCCGGGAAGAGGGTGGTCAACACGGCGGTTTCCCCGCCGGCGCTGAAGCCGAGGAGGCCGATGCGTTTGGGATCCAGGTGCCAGTCGTCGGCACGGGAGCGAACAAGGCTGACGGCGCGCTGGGCATCCTGGACGGCGGCGCGCCAGCGCGGTTCCCCTTCCCGGGCAGGCACGCGGTATTTAAGGATGAACGCAGTCACACCAAGAGAGTTGAGCCATTCGGCGACCTCGGTTCCTTCCAGGTCCCAGGCCAGAATGTGATGCCCGCCGCCGGGGCAGATGATGACGGAGGTGCCATTGGCCTTGTCCGCCGGGGCAGCATAGATCGTGAGGGTGGGGGTGCTGACATTTCCGAGGCGGATGACCGACTGGCCGGCCACCTTGTTGTCATCCGGCTTGGTGGTATCGGCCTCAGGGGGCAGCTCCTTGGTTTCACCCGGGGGGGTTCCGGGCCAGATCGGAAAGACTTGATGCGCTTGCGCGGCGCGGCCCGCTTGCGCACCCGTCACCAGAATCAGCAGGAGCGCAAGGCAGCATGCCCCTGCCGGTCCGGCCCCAGGCGCCCTCCCTCTGCATAAGCCGGAGGGTCTCACGCGGCTCGACTGAGCTCGCCGAAGTCCAAGGCGCCAAGACGCCAAGGAGGGAGCAAGAAGCCACCTTCCAGCCTTAGCGCCTTTGCGTCGTTGCGGGAGGAAACAGTCCTTTGGGAGATGCATAGGTTTCACGGTCCACATGGGCGTCCAGACCCGATTGGAAGTCGGGAACTCTGCATGAACCGGCGAGTTTGAGGGCCGTTGTACGGGCCCCTCACCCCGACCCTCTCCCCTGGGGAGAGGGAGAGGTGTCCTCTCCGCGGAGAAATGCCTCTGCGCTGAACCCTTTCATGCATCCCGGCCGAGCCTGGGGGGAGGGACATAGGCCGCGTTCAGCGGACGGTGATGGTGATTTTCTCGGAGATGACGGGCGGATCGTGCGCCACGTGGGCGTGATCGGCGAAGATGAGCTGAAGGGTGTGCTGGCCGGAAGGCAGCTCCAGCATGACCTCCGTCTGGCCCTTGCCGAAGTGCATGATCTTCTCGTGTTGATCGGCCGGGAGAGGCACGTCAAGCGGAGGCAGGTTGTCCACATCCACAAGCAGGTGATGGTGGCCGGTGTCGGGAATGGGCTGGCCGTCGGCGGCGGTGATGCCGGCGGGGCACACGCCCATGCCCTGGATGCCGAACACGACCTTGAACTTCGGGTTCACGGTCCGGCCATCGCGCGGCAGCACGATGTAGGATCGGGCGCCCTTCGGGGACGGCGTGCGCTTGGGCTTTTCGTCATCGGCGCCCAGGAGAGGCGCGGCGGTGATCAGGGCGGGGAGCATCAGGGAGAGGAGGACGTTCTTCATAAGCTGGTTTCCATCGGACGGTTCAACACGGATAATGGGGGGTATTGTGCCGATCCTCGTCTTGGGTGCAACGGTAATTTCAGGCGGGCGGACGATCGATGCCTTGCCAGTGCGGAGAGGGCCGGATCATACTGGATCTTCCGTGACTTCCCCCATCCAACTGCGCGCCCTGCAAGCGGACGACTTGCCCGTCTTGGCGCAGCTCTACAGGGACGCGGCGCTGGTGACGGGAGGAGAATGCTACTCCCCGGAACAAACCCGCATCTGGGCGCGACACACCCACGATCTGGATCAGTTTGGGAAGGTCTTGGGGGCGGGGCGCACGTATGTGGCGGAGTGGGAGGGGGAAGTGGCCTCGTTCGGGCAACTGCTTCCGATGGATCACATCTCCTATCTTTATACCGATCCGCGCTTTGCGCGACGCGGCTGCGCCCTGGCGTTGTGTACCGAGATGGAGCGCGTGGCGCTGGCCTCCGGGATCGCGCACCTGCGCACGGAGGCCTCGCATCTGTCGCGCGGCCTCTTCGCCCGACGCGGGTTTGAGGTCCAGGACATCGAGCGCGTGATGCTGGAGGAAGGCGTCTTCTTCGAGCGCTACCGCATGCTCAAGCGGATGTGAGGTCCCCCTCAGGCGGAGCGACGAACGAAGGCGGCCACGTTTGTAGTTCCGCCTCTTGAAGAAACTCCTTATGCAACGTGTTGGAATGAAGCGCTCGCCATGTTGCACGAAGGATGTAAAGGCCCCTCACCCCAACCCTCTCCCGCGGGGAGAGGGAGCATCGTCTTCCGCACGGAGAAGGTCTTCCGAACTGAACCCATACCCTCCACGGGGCGTGCGGTTCCCTCTCCCGGCGGCAGGGGGCCGGGATGCTGAAAAAAAAGGCCCGTCTCAAGGCAAGACGGGCCGGTAGTGTAGCTTGGCACATTGGTAGCAGGCTGTCGCTACGAGAGAAACTATCGGTCACCTTCCCGGAACGCTTGAGAGGATTTTTTCAAGGGCCGGCTACTGCTCGAAAAGGGCCGACAAATCGCGTTGGAAACTCCCCAGGTCCATGAGGTCCGGGTCGGTCCGTTGCTGGTCGAGGTTGAAGTCGATGCGGGTGAAGGCGGCCGGGAGGAACTTGACCTGGCCGAGGCTGGGGCTGGATCCCACGATTTGCTGGTCGTCCCAGCGTTCGATCGAGAAGGTGACACTGCCCCGGTCGGAGAAGACGGCGCGGATGTCGGTCGGTTGCCTGTCCGGCACGACGGATTCCTTGGAGGCGAGATTGATCTCGGAGATGCGTTCGAGGGGAACCTCGAGCGTGGCGAACTCGGTGCCGAAGCTCATTTTGCCGTCGTGGATCGCCTTGAGGGTGCCGGTGATCTGGTCGTTGTTGCCCAGACGCACGCTGTCGGCCTCCGCGTCGGCGGCGCGATCGGGGTTGCGGTCGAGCTTGCCATCCCATTGGGTGACGCGGAGGGCACTGATGCGGACCACGCCCTGGCCCTGCTGAAAGAAGGCGATGCCCGTGCCCTCGGAGAACTCGCCGCGATCGGTCCATTGCTTGACGAGGTCGCCATCGATGAAGAGGGAGATGTTTTTGTCCTCGCGATCCGAAAGAATGGTGATGTGGGCCTTGGACTTCTGGGCCAGCCGGGAGGCCTCGGAATGACCGAGGTTGGTGGAGTTGCCGTTCTTGGTCATGCGCTGGAGGTAGAGGGAGCCGGAGCTGAACTGGAGCATGTAGGCATTGCCGCCGTAGCTTTCGAGGTTGTCGGTGTAGAAGGCGACGCTGGTCTGGAGGTAGCCGCTCCAGGCGATGTCAAATTCGATGGAAGACCGGTCGGGGAGCTTGATGTCGCGTCCGATGGAGCCGTTGCCCGCGCAATAGAAAGCCCCGTTGCGGTAGTTCCAGCCGCCGCCATCGCTGCCGCCGGCGCGCTGGAAGCGGCTGGACGTGGTGCGCTTCCAGTCGTCCAAGCCGGTGGGCCCCTCGAAGACGGCGGAGGAGACGGCGATGCCCGGGGCGATGGAACTGGTCATCGTGCGGGGGATGGAGAGGCGGCCGCCGTACCAGGTTTGCAGGACGATGTTGGTGCCATCGACGCCGACGAGTTGGCCGAAGACTTCATCCTGGTTGGTGAGCTTGAGCAGGCAGCTCTGCTCGGGGGGCGCGTTGGTGGAGCGGGGCCGGTTGAGGCGGATGCTGGCGATGCTGCCCGGGTCGATGTCGAGCACCTGCTTGATGGCGGGGTGGCGCCAGCGGACGCCGCGTTCGGGATCGATGGAGTAGAAGGTGCCGCGGAGCTTGTCCCCGGTGAGGAACTCGACCATGTCGAAGCGGGCCTCCTCGCCCTCGCCTGGACCGGGCACTTCGAGGCCGGGCTTTTCCTCGTTGGCGGCAACGCTGTCGAGCTTGAGGACGATTTCGGCCGGGAGCGGCGGGACCAGGGCCGCGGGCAGGAGGGCGGCCAGCGCGAGGCACACCGGCCAGAGGACGGCGCGGCGCCGGTGAGGGGACGAGGCATGACGGCTCATGGGCGGGTGATTATCGTTCATAGATCGGCAAATAGCGATAGTTTAACGCGACGGACAACAACGAGCAGGCGGTGCCGAAAGTGGCGCCATAATTACTTTCCCAGCTTCCGTCCTCGTTCTGGGAGGACTGAAGCACGCGCAGGTTGATCCGGTTCCATTCCTCCCAAAGCCGTTCGGAAGCATGAAAATAGGACTGGGAGGCGTAATAAAGGAAATAATGGTAGTAGTTGCCGCCGGAGACGTTGCCCTGGTTGAGGAAGGTCATCATGGCCTTGTAGGTTTCGGAGGACTTCTTCTTGGCCAAGGTGAAGACCAGCGCGCCGATGGCGGTGCGGGGACCGTTGGAGCCGCCGGGGCTGGTGTAGCCGATGCCGCCGTCTCCGGACTGGCAATTGAGGAAGAACCGCAGCCCCTTGTCGAGCGCCTCGTCGGGAACGCCGATCCCGGCATTGCGGGCGGCGTAGAGGGCGACCATCTGGGCGCCGCTGACGGTGGTGTCGGCATCCTGCGAGGTGGGCGAGTAGCGCCATGCGCCAAAGGGATTGCGCGACTGTGAGGTCAGGATGAGCCTGGTGGCCTCCTCCAGCGCGGGGCCGATCCGGTCGTCATCCACCATCCCGTAGGCTTCGGCGAGGGCGAGCGTCGAGAAGCCGTGGTTGTACATCGAGGACCCGATGTAGCCGCTGGTCTTGTTCTGCTTGTCCAGGATGAAGTCCAGGCCTCGCTTGATCGGCACGCTGTACTCGCCCAGGTTGGGATCGTCGCCATGGGCCAGCATGCTCAGCACCGCGAAGGCCACGACGGCGGGCTGAGTTCCCATGCTATCGGCCCAACTGCCGTCAGGCTTCTGGGTCTGGGCCAGGAAGCGCAGTCCCCGCACATACATGGTGTCCACGGGCAACGGGATCATCTCCTCGGCACCTTCGAAAAGATCCTGGGCCTGGGCCGGCGGTTCGGCCAGGGCGGAGAAAGTGATCAGCAAAGCCAGGAGCCCCCTCCGCCTGGAACCGCGGACGCGTCGGGGCCTGGCATCCTGTGTGGGCGGCATGAAGTGGAAGGCGGGCATGTTCAAGGTGACTTAGGACGGCTGGCTTCGAGTTGATCCACGGCCTTGTAGTATTCCTGGAGCACATCGCGGAACTCCGCGGGCACGATGCGGCTGGAACGGCCGGAAGTCTTGTCCACGTTGCGCTCGTCGGTGCCGCCGCCGCTCACGTCGCCGACGAGGCCCTCGTTGGGCTCGTCTGTGTACCCGCCCGCAAAGTTGCCCCCGGGGGCCATCCCCATCATCTGCATCATCATGGCCATGGCCCCGGCCATGGGGCTTCCCTGGGAGGACTGCATCATGTCCATGATCTCCGCCTCGAGCAGGTTGATGGCGTCGGTTTCCGCCGCGACGGCGGGCGCGTCGGTGCGGGGCTGCATGAGGAGGGACTCCGCCTCGCCCATGGCCTGGCGGGCTTCCCCCAGGAACTTGCCGGCCCCGGCCTGGGCGACGGCGGCCACGTCCTCCACGAGGTAGTTCTGCCGGATGGACAGGATGATGCTGTCCTCGCGATAGCCGCGGGAGGTCTCGCGGCGTTCCTCGAGGATGCCGGTCACGGTGCGAATGTTGATTTCCTGCTGCCGGATGCGCAGGAGGGCCAGGAGGCGCTTGAGGGCTTCCTCGGACATGGAGCCTCCGCCCCCTCCCCCGCCCCCTTCGGAGGGTTCGGCCTCTTCGAGGAGCTTGGCCCAGTCTTCGAATTTTGTTTCCCAGGAATGGGCCGACTGCATGGCCAGGGTGCCGACGTTGTTGCCGAGGAGCCCGGAGAGGTTGAGCAGGCCTTCGCTCATCTTCTGGTCGTTCATCTGGGTGGAAACCTCGCCGTGCTTGGGTTCCCTGGTTCGTTCGAAGAAGCGCCGGATCTCGTCGTGCAGGTCGGTCGCCTCGCGGCGGGTCCGGTCCTGGTCGGCGACCATGCCGGAGAGGGTGTTGCGTTCGACGGGCTCGAGCTGGTCAGGGGCAAGGCCGATGGTGTTGGGGAGCATGGACTGGACGGTCTTGGCGATGCGGGCTTCGGTGCCGGCAATGGCGCGAAGGCGCTGGGCGAGGGTGTTGGCCAGGAGACGGTCGAGGGCGGGGCCGATCTGCTGTTGCAATTCCATGAGCCGGCGCAGGATTTCCTCTTCGATCTCCAGAGCCTGCTGGAGCGACTCGGCGCGCTGATCCTGGTTCTGGCCGGCGCTGGCCAACTGCTGGGCGGCGCTGGCCATGGGCTGGGAGGCCAGGTTCTGCATGGCTTCGGCCATGCGGGCCCATTCCTCGATGAGGTCGGTGGGGATGGTCTTGTTGCGGAGGGCCTCCTTGAGCGTGTTGGAGGCGTTGCGGGCGACCTGGCTGAGCTTCTGGGACAGCGCCGCCTGTTCGTTGGCCTGGGCGTCGAGTTGACGCTTCGATTCCGGAGAGGCGAGCGATTCCGGATCCGTGGCCTGCAGCGATTGGCCGGCTTCGCGCAAGGCTTCCTGCCGGCGGGTGATGTCCTCCAGCTCCGCCATGAGCCGCTCGAGTTCCTGCTGGATGAGCCGCGCGTGTTCCTCGTAGCTGAGCACGTAGATCTTGAAGGCGGAGGAGACCGAGGGAGGCCGGCCCGGAAAGTAGTCGCGCGTGCGAGCCTGCAGGTCCACCACGGTGTCGGGCGGGATGTCCATGAGGGCGGGCGAGAAGGCATAGGTGCCCTCGAGGCTGTCCATGTGGGGGGCGCCCTCCTGGAGTGGGACGGTGCCGGAGGCGAGCAGGTTGGTTTGCTGGCGCTTGCGGCTCTCCCAGGCCAGCTCGAGGTGCTTCAGTCCGTAATCATCCCCGGCCACGGCGCGGATATCGACGACCTCCTCCTCGAGGATGGCGATGGCGGCGGCCAGCTGCGGGCACTCCACGTCGGGCGCGCCATCGGGTTCGGCGGTGAGACTGAGTTTCCAGGGGGAGGCGGCGGCCAAACCCCATTCATCCTTCCAGGCAAAGGAGGCCTGGGTCAGGCCGGCCAGATCCAGGGGATCGGACAGGAACCATTCCTGATCCACCCGCAACGCCGGGGTTTGCTCGACCGACGAACCGACCGCCAGTTCGAGCGTGGCGCCGCCCAGCTCGCGGGAGGTGCGTCCGTGGAACGCGATGCGGCTGCCATCCAGAAAGGAGAAGGCGCCCTTGGACACCTCGAACTGGCGGTTGGTGTGCTGGAGGTAATCGGGAAAGGTGACGTTGGCCAGCAATCCCTTCAGGGCGGGACGCAGGAGGGGTTCGATGGCGATCTCGCGGCGCACGTCGCCCATGCGCAGCGTCACCTCCACCGGCTGGGTCTGGCCGGGAATGGGGAACACGACACGTCCCTCGCGCGCGGAGACCTTGACGGCTTGCTGACCAGCCAACTGGACGGAGGCCCGGGTGGGTTGCCAGAACGGATGGAAGCGCGCGAGGCAGGCTATTTCGAAAGGTTCCCCGTGGGCGACCACCAACCGTGTGGGCACATCCTCCAGTCGCACGAAGGTGAAGCGCTCGACGTTGCTGGAGGGCCAGAGCCAGCGGGCCAGCGTGTTCCATGTGACCTCCGGGACCATGGCCAGAGGCGCCAGGATCAGGACCAGCAGCGCGAGGGCGGCCGCCACGAACATGCGCGGCTTGCGCGTCGCCACGGCGGCGCGGAAATCAAACTGCGCTGCCTCCTTGGACACTTGGCGGATGGCGGCCTGGCAGAGTTCCGGAGAGACATTGGGCGGGCGCCGCTGTTCGTCGGCCAATTCGACGATGCCCAGCAGCCGGTCGCCCAGGCGCCGGAACCGGCCCTGGACCAGCCCCGCCAGTGAGTGGATGTCGCGCCGCGCCAGGACCCAGAGCTGCATCCAACCCCAGGCGAACCAGACCGCCACACCGAATCCGGCAAAGCTCAGGAGAATGCGGAGTCCCACCGGGGTGTCCCAGAGGCGGTCGGACACGTAAAGCAGGAGGAAGGAAGCCAGGAGCGCCACGGCCATGCCGGCCAGGGCGGTGAGGGCGTCCATCCACCAGAGCCGCCTTTCCAGTCGGCGAAACTGGGACCGCAGCTCCGAAGGAATGTCTGCTCGGTCGGACTTCATTCAAACACCTGAGCTCAGATCATACCGGCCGCTTTTCGGGCCGTCCAATAAATCGCCAACAATCCGAGGATCGCGCCTCCCCACCAGGGATTGGACCAAAGCCGGAATCGGCGTTCGGCGGGCGTGGCCTCGGGCAGAAGGGCGATTTGGCGGACGATCTGGTCCAGGTCCTCGATCGCCCCGTTCCGGCCGCGCGTCAGCTCGGCCATTTCACGAAGGATACCGCCGTTGGCCGGCTGCCCGAGCTTTTCCACGATCGGCGCATCCACCACGAGCGTCGTTTCAAGGCGTCGTCCCGGACGCGATCCGTCAAGGGCCAGCCGGTAGGCGCCGCCTTCGCTGGCTTGGAAGCCGCCCTGATAGACGCCCCACCCGCCTTGGACCGGATTCAACTCGAGGCGTTCGGTCTGGCCGGAAGGCGAATCGATCTGCGCGGAGAGGGTCTCGCTTTCCTTCCAGTCGAGCAGGTCGAGCACGGTGGCCTGGAAGAAGATCTGGTCGCCGGCCTTGGGTTGTTCGGGGCTGAAGGTCAGGCGCAGTCCCTCGCCCTCGGCCATGTGACGCTTGTGAGCCATCCATCGCACGACCTGGCCCCAGAATCGGTAATGGTATTTGTCCTCGACGCCGCGCCGCCAGCGCCAGGCGGCGTCGATGCCGAGGAACAGCACTTCGCCCTGGCCGAAGGGGCGTATGGCCAGAAGCGGCATGCGCCCGTACGCGTTGCGGATCGAGGGATGCACGGCCAGCACCTCCGCACCCGGCTTGGCGCGCTCCACGGCCGCGCACCAGTAGAAGCCGGGCAGCCCCTTCCAGATCGAGGCATTGCGCGCCTCGCTTCCTGAGAGGCGGGTCAGGAAATGGGCACGGCCCGGCAAGGTCAGCAGGACCGGGTTCTCCAGGGGCGAAGTCATCCCACCGAAGTTGGATGCATCCAGATGCACGGGCAACAGCTCGGCCAAGGGGGAATTCAGGACGGAAGCCAGCCGGCCGCGGCGACCCGGAAGAAAAACCAGCCCGCTCCCCTGCTGCTCCACCAGTCCGCGCAACAACGTGAATTGCTCCTCCGTCAACTCGCCATCGCCGATGCCCACGTCGCCAAGGAAGACGACATCATACTGGGCCAGCCCCTCGCGGCTGGCGGGAAAGGCGTCGATGTAGCTGCGCCCCTGGCCCGGTCCCATCCCGGGATGAAAGAGCAGGCAGTTCACCTCCACGCCCGGGTCGCGTTCGAGGGCGTTGCGCAGGTAGCGGTATTCCCAGCGGGGAAACGAGTCGATCACCAGCACGCGCAGCTTCTCGGTTCGAATGGCGATGCGGAAGCTGCGTTCATTGTTGTTGTCGAGATACTCGTCGGGCTGCACCGGGAGACTGAGTTGAAAGAGATACTCGCCCACCGCCTTGGGCATCCAGAGCACGCTGTCCTGCACCTGGCCATAGGGAGGCAGCACAATTTCCTTGCGCACCGTCGCCACCCCTGCTCCGCCCAGGGCCACGGTCGTGCGCACTTCGCGGGGCAGAAAGCTCCGCACGCGGAAAGGAAGGGCGATCTGTTCCCCGAGCAACCCATAGGAGGGCGCGGTCACCGGCTCCAGGACGAGGTCCGGCAATGGGGACTCGCGTCCGACCATGACGCCGAACACCGGCACCTGGCGGGCCCGCAACCGTCCCGCGGCTTCCAGGGGCGAGGCGCCCGTGTTCCAATCCCCGTCCGTGAGCAACAGGACGGCCTTGGGCGGGTTGGGTCGCTCCAGGACGGAGTCAAGCGTCTGATTGAGATCAGTGCCGGCCAGGCTCGCGGCGTTGGTGCCCTCACCCGGACGGGCGAACGCCTCCACGGATACGCGTGCCTGCTGCTCCAGGGGCTCCCAAAAATTCGTTCCCAACGCCTCGTCGAGCCATTGCCCGCGGGAGATGACGTTCGAGCCGGCCATGACGAGGTCCCGAGTGCTCATGCTGTCCGAGGCGTCATGCAGGACGACGATCTCGGGTTCCTCGGTGACCGGTTCACGGTCCACGCGCTCAGGTTGCGCGAGGGTCACCATGATCAGCACCACGACCACCAGCCGCAGCGTCTCCATCAACGCCGCCGCGCGCGTGCGGCGTCGCCACCAGTTCATGACACACAACCCCACCGTGGCGCCGAGCAGCAGCGCCATGGCCGCCAACATGGCAGGCGAGAGTGAGGTGGTCCATTGGCTGGTCATGGGGCGGTAGTCGGTGGATTAGGAGGTGAGAGTTGGGGTCGATTGGGTTTGGGTTGTCGTGGCTCCGGTGAGGGTGGAGAGGGGGGCGCGTCTCGCCGCGGGTGGCAGGATCAGGAAGCCTTCCGCCACGAGGAACAGCAGCATGAAGATGAGAAAGGTGCGCCACAGCTCGGATTGCAGGGAGGCGGGGCCGCTCTCCTTTTCCTCGAACATCTGCAGGGGCAAGTCGCCAAACAGCGCGCGCGCTTCCTCGGCGGGCAGCGTGAGCGCGTCGTCCTCGCGTTGCGGACGTTGCACGGCGAGCCATTGCTCGCCGGAACGGAACACACCGGCCTGCGCATCCGGCTGGCGGTCCGCGGAGGGCACCAGGGCGGTCCACCGACCTTGGGGGGGCTCGGGCACCGCATCGCCACACTCGGTGTGGAGCGCGGCACCGAACCGCTGGCCGCCCTCCTCCAGCAAGCGCTGGATCATCGGCACCAGCACGGGGCCGTCGTACAGGCGGGACCATTGCGGATGCGGCTGCGTGGCCCAGTAAAGCATCTGCCCACGCCCCAGGGTGCGGCGCGCCAGCAACGGTTGACCGTCATCAAACGTGGCGAGCACATTCTCGTGAACCAGCACCGGCTGGCGGCGCAGGACCGAAAGGGTTTCCAGGGGCAGGCTGAGTCCTTCATCGGTCGAGGCCAGCGGTCCGCTCTGCTCATCCCAGCGCCCCACTAGAAACGGCGCCTCCTCACCGGTCTCCTGAAGTTCGGCCCAGACCGGCTGCAACCAGGCATCGGCCTGACCGGACGGAAAGCAGACCACGAGGCCGCCCTTGTCCACGTAGGTTTCCAGGCTGGATTTCTCGGCCGGCAACGGAGCTTGCCACAACACCAGCGCATAGGAGGACCAGTCGGTCTCGGCGGCGCGCGCGGGCGCAATCAGGTCGGCGACGCGGTTGGTGTCACCAGGCACCGGCGCCACGGAGAGGCGGAGGATGCGCTGCACGAAGGGATCGGCGGCAACGACGGCGGCGCGCAACGGCACCGGCGGGCCATACACGAAGAAGCTGTCGTTGTCGGACGGGTTGCCATCGGCGGGCACGGACACACTCCCCCACCCTCCGGCATCCGCTTCAGTCAGGGGCACCTGGTGCCGGAAACGGAGGGAGGTGGTTTCGGCGGGCACATCGAGCTGGGAGGTGGCGCCATTGATGGTGATGTTGACCGGCACGGTGGTGGCGTACGATTCGGTCCGTTCCAGTTCGAGCATGAGGTCGAGAACAGGCCCGTCTGCGGAGGGGCGGCGCTTGGCCGAACGCACGGCGATGCCGGTGTTCTCGTCCCAGGACTGGTTGAGGGCCAGCAGGCGAACACGCACGCCCTGGGGGAGGCCCGCCAACGATTCGGCCACCGCGGGCCACCGCTCGCTCTCGGGAAGCCAGTTGCTGCGCTGCAGGTCCGAAGCCAGCCACAACTCCACCGAGCCGGGCTGGTTGTCGGCGATCCAATCGGCGGCGGTCTGGATCAGGGAGGGCAGGTCGGCGGCGGTGTCGGTCGGACGGGTGCGGGGATGGTCCAGCAGCGCCTCAGGCGGGCTGACTTCCTGGGGATCCTGGAAGGCGCTTTCCACCAGCACCACGCGGCTGCCGGCCGCCAGCGTGCGGACCGACTCGACGAACACTTCCAGAGCCTGCTGGCGCTTGGAGGATTGGCCGCCCACGCTGCGGGCCTCCATCGTTGCCGAGCGGTCGAGCAGGATCATGATGGTGTCGGGGGCGCCCGACGCCAGCCATCCCATCCAGCCACCGGAAAGCGGCCGGCTCAGGGCCATGACGAGCGCGAAGACGGCCAGCACGCGGAAAAGCAGGATGAGAAACTGCCGGAGCTTGGCGTAGCGCGTCGATTTGCGCGTGGCGCTGCGAAGGAACATCATGGCCGCCCACGGCATGGAGCGGTGCCGGAGACGATTGAGCAGATGAATGACAATCGGGACCAGGATCAGGGGCAATCCCAAGAGGATGAATGGCTGGAGGAAAGTCATGGCTACTGCGCCGCCACCCGGGCCGTCCGCGACGCGTTTCCGCGGTACATGGGCCAGGGCGCGGCACCTTCATGCGGCGCCCCCTTGATCGCGTAGAACCGGCCGTCCATGTCGCCCACATACAAGGTGCCGTCCGGGCCGATGGCCGGGGAGGATTGCACCCAGAAACCGGCGGTGAACACCCAGCGCTCCCCTCCCCCCGGGGCGATGGCATACAAACGCCGATCCTTGGAGCCGGCCAACACGGTGCCGTCCGGGCCGAGCACGATGGAGGAGGCGATCGCGTTGCCCGTCGGGTAGCTCCAGCGGACCGAGCCATTCGGCTGCACGGCATACACCTGGCCGTCATCCGAGCCGACGTAGATGGTGCCGTCGGGGCCGACCACCGGATCGCCGTGCACGGCGCTCAAGGTGGGAACGATCCATTTGCGCTTCCCGCCGGCGTCCAGCGCGTAGAGGTTGGTGTCGGTGGAGCCAAAGTAGATGGAGCCGTCGGGACCGAGAGCCGGCGCGGTGGAGATGGGGCCGCCGGCATCGAATTGCCACTTGGCGCTCCCGTCGGGTTTGAGCGCCTGGAACCGGCCGCTGCGCGTCCCCGCCAGGATGGTTCCATCCGCCGCGACCGCCGGTGTTCCGACCAGGTCATCCGGCAATTCAAAGGTCCATGCGCGGGTGCCGTCCGCCTTCAGCGCGTAGAGGGTGTGGTTCCAGTCCCCAAAATAGACCTGTCCCTCGGGTCCGAGCGCGGGCGAGGCGGAGATGAATCCCTTCGCCGAAAAGGACCATTTCTCCCGGCCGTCCGGGGACACGGCCCGCAGATGGCCGTCGTGTGAACCGAAGAGAATGGTGCCGTCGGGGGCCAACGCGGGTGAGGTGTCGATGGCGCCGCCGGTGGCGAAGGTCCAGAGATTGGAACCGTTCTCCGAGAAGGCGTAGAGCTTTCCATCGCGGCATCCGACGTAGAGGGTGCGATCCGGAGCGATGGCGGGGGAGGAGGCGATGGGGCCGCCGGTCTGGACCTTCCACAGCATGTCGCCCGCGACCCGGTCGCGCAGCCGGCCCTGGGCGGGTCCAACAAAGCCGCTGGCGCCCCCGCCGTTGCGGGATCGGACCCAGTAGAAGTAATCGACCCCCTCCACGGCGGTCTCATCGACGTGATTGGTGCGTCCGGAGACCTGCGGGGCGAGCACGGTCGCCGCCTCGATCTGCGCATTGGTGCCGCGCCACACCTCATAGGTGGAAGCCCGCGTGGCGGTCAGCCAAGCCACCGGGATCTGGGACATGGACAGCCCCTTGCCGGCCGCCATCTCGCCCGGGGCGTCCGGCGGGGATTGCCCATGTTCGCGGTAGGCCTGGAGGTTGGCGTCGCGGCGGAACCGCGGCAGCGCGGCGTCTTGCGGGGGCTGGGTGGTTTCCAGCGCATACAGCTTCTTGTCGTCGCTCCCGAAATACACGGTGCCATCCTTGCCCATGGCGGGGGAACCGCCGATGCCGCCCTCGGCCTGGAATTTCCACAACACCTGGCCTTCGGGGCTGACGGCGTAGAAGGACTTGCCGTAGGAACCGACATAGATGGTGCCGTCGGGACCGATCAGCGGCGAGGACTCGACGTCCCCCTCGGTGTCCACATGCCATTTCTCCTCGCCCTGCGGGGTGAAGGCGTGCAGACGGTTGTCGCCCGATCCGACATAGATGGTGCCGTCCGCGGCAATGGCCGGCGTGGAGGAACAATAGCCCTGCGTTTCAATGGCCCACTTCTCGCCGCCTTCCGGATCGAGGGCATAGAATTTCTTGTCGCGGGAACCGAAGTAAAGGGAACCGTCCTCGCCGATGGCCACGCTGGAATACACATACTGGCCGGTGGCGAACTCCCACTTCCTGGCCCCGTCGGGGGTGACGGCATGGAGCTTGCGATCCGAGGAGGCAATGTAGATCACCTCATCGGGGCCGATGACCGGGCAGGAACGATGGATGGCGCCGCCGGTGGCGTAGGTCCACTTGGGAGTGCCATCGGCGTGGAGGGCATGAAGCTTGTTGTCGCGGGATCCGATGTAGATGGTGCCATCGGGACCGAAGCCCGCACTGGAGGAGATGCCGTCTCCGGTCTGGTATTTCCAGCGCAGGGTGCCATCGGGGTTGATCGCATAGAGATACTTGTCCATCGACCCCACGTAGATGGCCCCGTCCCCGCCCAGCGCGGGCGAGGATTGGATGGCGTCCCCGGTGGCAAAGGTCCATGCCACCTGGCCCTCGGGTGTGACGGCATAGAGTTTGGCGTCATAGGACCCGATGTAGATCGTTCCATCGGCCGCGACGGCGGGGGAGGAGAAGAAGTAGTTTTCGCTGGCCACCTCCCAGCGTTTGTCAGCGGGCGCGGACCAAGCGGGAAGAGCCAGGGCCGGCAAAGCCAACAGGAGCAGCGCCTGGAAGGTGCCTGCCTGGGAGCGGGGGATGGGAGCGGGATGAGTCATACGCCGATGCCTTTCAAGCGCGCTCGTTCCACCAGGAACTCGGCCAGGACCCCTTCATAGTCCTGGCCGGTGAGGACGCGCCGGTATTCGATCTGGAGCCGGCTGCAGCCGGCATAGAGTTGGTCGAGGAAAAGGCCGACCTGTTCGAGATAGTGCTGTCGGATGACGGCCGGCTCGGCCAGAAGGCTGTCGGACAGTTCCATGTCCACAAAGCGCATGGGACGATCGAAGTGGAAGTCCAGCTCGCGCGGATCCAGCATATGGAAGAGGGCCACGTCATGCTTCTGGAAGCGCAGGTGCTGGAGGGCGGTGAGGAGGGGCTCGACCTCGCAGAAGAAATCGGAGAAGAGCAGGATCAAGGCGCGTTGGCGGACGCTCTCAGCCATGTCGTGCAGGGCATCCACCAGGCCGGTCTCCCCGACGGGTTTCAGGTCGGCGATGGCCTGCAGCAGGGGCTGGAGATGGGAGGGAGTGCGGCGCGGCGGCACGTCGGTGCGGAGTCCCTCGCCGAAGCAGCGCAGGCCGACGGCATCGCCCTGTTGGATGAGGAGGTAGGCCAGTGTGGCGACCATGCGGCTGGCCAGCTCGTATTTGGTGGGCTGTCCGAAGTTCATGGACCCGCTGCCATCGAGCACGAGGTAGCAGCGCAGGTTGGTGTCGGCTTCGAACTCGCGGATGTAAAAGCGGTCGGTCCGTCCATAAACGCGCCAGTCCAGCCGGCGCAGGTCGTCGCCCGGGGTGTATTTGCGGTATTCGGCGAACTCGACGGAGGAACCGCGATGGGGGCTTTTATGGAGGCCGCTGACGGAGCCGACCATGGGCAGGCGGGCCTGGAGCGCCTGCCGGGAGAGGCGGGCCAACACCTGGGGATCGACCAGGGCGCTGGCGTTGGGGTTATCCACGCCGGACGTCTCCGCGGACGGCATCGAGGAGCTGGGTGATGATCTGCTCGGGTTCGATGCCCTCGGCCTGAGCCTGGAAGTTGGTGATGATGCGGTGGGTCAGCACCGGCATGGCGACCGCCTCGATGTCCTCCTGCCGCACCAGGTAGCTGCCGTAGAGCACGGCGCGCGCCTTGGCGCCCCGGATCAGGTATTGCACGGCGCGCGGCCCGGCGCCCCAGGTGACCCACTTGTTGATCCAGTCGGGGCACTGTTCGGTGCGCGGACGCGTCATCCGCACCAGATCCACCGCCATATCATAGATGTGATCGGGCACCGGCACGCGCTGGACCAGTTTCTGGTAGGCGAGCACCCTCTCCCCGTCCACGTGCTTGGCCAGGGTGGCCACGCCCGACCCGGTCGTCTCACGGGCGATGCGGCGCTCCTCCAGTTCACTGGGGTACTTGACGTGGATGAAGAACATGAACCGGTCCAACTGCGCTTCGGGAAGCGAGTAGGTGCCTTCCTGCTCGATGGGGTTCTGGGTGGCGAGCACGAAGAAGGGGGAAGGCAGGCCGAACTGCCGGCCGCCGGCGGTGACCCGGTGTTCCTGCATGGCTTCGAGCAGGGCGGACTGGGTCTTGGGCGGTGTGCGGTTGATTTCGTCGGCCAGCACGATGTTGGCGAAGATGGGGCCCTTGACGAACTCGAAGGCGCGCCGGCCGGGCTGGTCGGTCTCCTGCAGGATGTCCGTGCCGGTGATGTCCGAGGGCATCAGGTCCGGTGTGAACTGGATCCGGCTGAACTGGAGGGACATGGCGTCGGCCAGCGAATGCACCATCAAGGTCTTGGCCAGCCCCGGCACGCCCATGAGCAGGCCGTGTCCGCGGGCGAGGATGCAGATGAGCAGTTTCTCGATCACGTCGTCCTGGCCAATGATGATGCGGGCGATCTCGGTGCGGAGCTTTTCGTAAAGCTCGCGCATTTCATCAATGGCGGCGACATCCTGCTCGAGGGGTTCGCTGGCTTCGGCGGGGTCGCCGGACTCAGGTTCGAGCACCGTTTTGGTGGGTTCCTTGGGCATGGGATGAAAGGGCTGTCAACAGGCCGTCAGGCTAGTTTTCGGGTTGGGTCTGAGCAAGACATTTCCCCCGCGGCGAACCGCAAGGCCGACGCCGCCATGTCACGGGTCACGGGTCACTGGCCTGAGGCTCTGCCTCGCTAGCCCGACTTCCGCTATTCGACCTCGGAAACGACGATTTTTGGGGGTATTAATTTCGCAAGTGGTTGGCAGTGAGGCTGTGGGTTTCTGAAAGGGGCTGTAGTGCAGACCCAGGCTCTTTTTCTTT
>Ga0302046_10000496_pt1 | contig 39596 bp, 29 predicted proteins | sample RVTome_11_FD_200261 | JGI IMG/M metagenome (GOLD analysis project Ga0302046, IMG submission 200261) | Soil microbial communities from uranium-contaminated site in the Upper Colorado River Basin, Wyoming, United States - RVT147D111 (version 2) ...
ACCCAGGCGCCGCACATGTAGCGCCGCGGCACGCAGTGGAAGTGCAGCGTGTCGGAGTGCGCCGGCTGCTGGGTGCCGCGGTCGAAGTTGAGCGTCTGGAAGGGGATCGGCTCGCGGCGGTAGAGCGTGCGCAGGAGCTCGAGGATCCCCGCGCAGGTGGCGATGCGGCGCACGTCGTCCGAGAAGTACCAGGCCTCGTCGATGCGCCGGTGCACGCCCGCGGGGTAGCGCGGCGCGAGGTCCTCGATCAAGCGCGCGGCGAGCTCGTCGAAGTCCTCGATGGCGGTGTCGACCACGACGTAGCCCTTCTTGGCGAACTCGCGCAGGAGCGCGCGCTGCTCTTCGGCGAGCCCCCGCTGCGCCAGGATGCGCTCCAGGAACGGCGACTCGGTGGGCGGGATCGCGAGCCGCAGAGGGTCGAGACGGAGGTCGTCGGACATCTAGCGAGCCTCGCGGCCGGGAAAGAAACGGTTCCACGTCTTCGCCACGCCGTGCACCAGCTTGAACGGCTTGCTGGCCCACAGCTCGCGCAGGAGCGCCTGCACCTCGGCGAGCTGCGCCTCGCGGTCGGCGAGGATCTCGCGGTGGAGCCGAGCCTCACCGCGCAGCTCGGCCACTTTGGCGCGGTTCTTCGCCAGCGCCTCCTCGAGCGTGCGGACGCGCGCGGCGAGCCGCTCGGGAGACGGCTCGAGTTCCTCGCCTCGCGCGCGCGAAGCGCCGTCCACCCAGCCGGGCAGCGGCCGCGGGTAGGTCCACAGCTCGTGGAAATCGTCGAGGTCGACGACCTCGCCGCGGTAGCGGTGGGGGACGAAGCGGCCCGTGCGGATGTCGATGACCTCGCGCATGCAGAGGCTCTTCATGTACGGGTCGGAGGACATCGGGAAGTAGTAGAGCCCGCCCTCGAAGTAGTAGTGCGTGACCTGGCTGTGGCGCGTCCGCGCCGCGTCGCGCACGGCCTGCCCGCCGTGCAGGAGGTTCGCGGCCCAGATGATGGCCTGGCCCTTCTTCGGCGTGACCGCGAGCTCCTCGAAGCCCTTGACGCGCGCGATCTCGCCGATCCTCCGCTCGTACTCCTCGTAGTGCTCGGGGCCCGAGGGGAGCCCGAGGTCGTGCATGTCGAGGTCGGGCAGCGTGTGGCTGCCCGGGTAGACGACCAGCGGCCCGCTGCCTTCGTGGATGTCCTCGAGCGCGACCCAGGCGCCGCACATGTAGCGCCGCGGCACGCAGTGGAAGTGCAGCGTGTCGGAGTGCGCCGGCTGCTGGGTGCCGCGGTCGAAGTTGAGCGTCTGGAAGGGGATCGGCTCGCGGCGGTAGAGCGCGCGCAGGGTCGCGAGGATCTTCGGGGCCGTCGCGATGCGGCGCACGTCGTCCGAGAAGTACCAGGCCTCGTCGATGCGCCGGTGCACGCCCGCGGGGTAGCGCGGCGCGAGGTCCTCGATCACGCGCGCGGCGAGCTCGTCGAAGTCCTCGATGCCGGTGTCGACCACGACGTAGCCCTTCTCGGCGAACTCGCGCAGGAGCGCGCGCTGCTCCTCGGCGAGCCCCGGCTGCGCCAGGATGCGCTCCAGGAACGGCGACTCCGCCGGCGGGACCGCCAGGTCGGGTGGAGGGAGGTGCCGAAGAGGGTCGGCCGGCGGGGCCATGGCGCCCGATTATGACGGTGGCCGGCCAGCCCCGCTGCCCGCGCCGGCCCTTTACATGTGCTCCTTCAGGAACTCGAGGTACGCCTGCGAGGCGGCGACGCGGTTCTTCCTCGAGCGGAACCCGTGGCCCTCGTCGGGGAAGACGACGTACTTCACCGGCACTCCGCTCTCGCGCACGGCCGCGACGATCTCGTCGCTCTCGGCCTTGAGCACGCGCGGGTCGTTGGCGCCCTGCACCACGAGCAGCGGCGCGGTGATCTTCGACGCGTGGAACAGGGGCGAGCGCGCGTGCAGCCGATCCCCGTCCACGGCGGGGTCGCCCATCTCGTCGTAGAGCGCCTGCCGGTGCTCCTCCCACCACGGGGGGATGCTCTCGAGCGTGCGCACCCAGTTGGTCACGCCGAAGATGTCGATCCCGACGTCGAAGGCACCGGGCTCGAACGCGAGCGCGGCGCAGACCATGTAGCCGCCGTAGCTGCCGCCGATGATCCCGACGCGCTGGCCGTCGATCCAGTCGAGCCCCTCGAGGTAGCGCCGCGCGAAGACACAATCCATGAGGTCGACGTCGCCGTGCCGGCGGTCGTCCATGTGGTGGAACGTCTTGCCGTAGCCCGAGCTGCCGCGGTTGTTCACCGCGATCACCGCGTACCCGTGGTTGACGAGGTGCTGGATCGTCGGGACGTAGCCCTTGCGGCTCTGGCCGCCCGGGCCGCCGTGCACCCAGACGAGCGCCGGCACCGGGGACTCGGCGGAAGCCTGGTGCGGGCGGTAGAGCAGCGTGGGGATCTGCAGGTCGTCGAAGCTCGGGTAGCGCACGACCTGCGCCTCGACCAGGTCCTCCGGGCGGATGTCCGGATTCATGGCATCGGTCAGGCGCGAGAGCCGGCGCTCCTTGCGGTCGAAGACGTGCAGGTCGGGCGGCTGCGTGTCGCTCTCCACGTAGAACGCCGCGTAGTCCCCGAACGGTCCCATGACCACGCCCTCGATGGCTCCCTCGGGGACGTCCGGCAGACGGACCTCGTCGCCCGACTCGACCTCGAAGACGCGCTCGACGGTGTGCGCGTCCACGTTGACGCTGGTGATGAGGAACTTCCCGTTCTCGGAGAAGCGGTAGGACATGACGTCCCAGTCGTCCTCGAAGACGACCCCGCGCTCGGCCGTTTCCAAGTCGTAGGACCAGATGCGGTCGAACTCGCCGCCCTCGTTGCTCGAGTAGAAGACCTTCGATCCGTCGGGCGCGAACGACGCGAAGCGGTGGTCGATGTCCCCCGCGTGGGGCGTGACGTGCAGGAGCTCGCCCGGCGGCGCGTCCGCGCGGCGCACGAAGACGTCGCTGTCGGCGTTGTTCCGGACCTTCGTGAGCGCGATCCACTCGCCGTCGCGGCTGACGCCGCCGACCTCGTACCCGCCCGGGTTCGTCCACACGAGCCGCCGCCGGTAGCCGCTCGCGATCTCCTCGAGGGCGCTGGCCTCCACGGCCTGCGGCGCGCCGACGAAGTAGCGATAGAGGTCGAAGTGCTTGGGGTCGCGCTCATTCGTGACGGCGAAGAAGGACAGATCGTCGTCCGCCCAGCCGCGGAAGGAGGCCTTCAGCCCTTCGCCGGGCGTGAGGTCGACGAGCTGACCGTCGAGCTCTCGCACGAAGATGTGGTTCAGCTCGTCGCCAGCCTGGTCCGCCGTCACCAGGAAGCGGTCGTCCGCCGGGAACCAGTCGATGCCGAGCATCGCGTTGGTCGTCGAGTACGTGAGCTGCGTGCGGTTGCCACCGGCGACGGGAACGCTGAAGACGTTGTAGACCCCGGTCTCGTCGCTCGTGATCAGGAGCCGCGTGCCGTCGGCCGAGAACGACGCCCCGAAGATCGAGACCGTGGTGTAGAACGCCTGCGCGTCGTGGCGCGGCACCTGGCGGGCGACGATCTGGGGGACCGGCCGGGGCTCGGCCTTCGGCTCGGTCGAGCTGCACGCGCCCCACAGAAGGACGATGGGCGCGAGAAGGAGGTGGCGGGAGCGCATCGCTTGGACCTCTGCGGGGGTGGCAGGAGCCGCCGCCGACCGTTCTCCCTCGGGTCGGGGGGCGTACCGGACTCCCGACAAGCCTACAGCACGCGCCACCCCCCGCCTCGCGCCGATTCGGGTCCGCCGCGCGCAGGAGATGCCCGCCCCGGGGAGCGGAGAAGGAAGGAAGCTCTTGGGGAGGAGGGAGGGAGCTTGCCCCCGGGGCGGGCGTTGGATGTCCCACGTTAGAGGCAGAGGGTCTCGCAGGGTTCCGCGGATCCTCCCGTTTTGCGCGCAGCGGGGCGCTCCCCCGCCGGCGGGGGCTCGGGATCGACGTTTCCGCGACCATCGGGAGAACTGGGAACGGACCGCCCTGTTTTTCGCATGCCCGGTTTCACGGGCCGACGCCCGCCGCGTAGGGATCCGCGAAGCCCCGCCGCGCGGTCCTGCCGACCGGAGACCCCCGTCAGGGAGGATTGGTCATGAAAGCTCGGTCCCTCGCTCTCGGTGTCGCGCTGTCCACCCTCGCCGCCACCAGCCCCCTGGCGCAGATCGCCGCGGGGGCCGAGGGCGACCCGCTGACCGACGCGGCCCGCTTCCTGCTCGGCGAGCTCGACGCCCAGGCGGGGGAGCGCGGCTACCTCGGCGTCCACCTGGGCGACGGCGCGTCCATCGCGGAGGTGGTACCGAACAGCCCCGCGGCCGAGGCGGGCCTCGAGGTCGGGGACCGCATCCTCGCCGTCGGCGATCGCCGCGTGTCCGGTACCGACGAGCTCCTGCGCTGGATGGCGAGCTTCGACGCCGGGACCGAGGTCCGGCTCCTCGTCGAGCGCGCGGGCTGGCGCCGCACGTTCGCGATCGAGCTGAAGAGGCGCAGCGAGCTCGAGGTCCGCGCGGACGCGGACGGGCTGCGCGCGCTGCGCGCCGAGATCGAACGCTTGCGCGCGGAGCTCGCCGAGCTGGAGGCGAAGCTGCGCGAGGCCCAGCAGGGCGCGGGCGCGAAGTAGGCTACCGGCCCTCGTAGAAGCGCCAGTCGGGCTCGTGGTCGCGGGCGAGCTCCTCGCCGGTGAGGGCGGCGCGCACCATCGCGATCGGGATCGGGCCGTTGCGCAGGACCGCGTCGTGGAACTCGCGGTCCGTCATCCGCCCGGACTCGACCAGGCCCCTGTGCAGCGCGCGGAGCTGCAGACCGCCCAGCATGTAGGCGGCCTGGTACAGCGGCCCGTAGCTGCCGGCGACCGAGCGGCGCACCTCGGCGGTCGCGTTGTTGCGCTCGTGGCCCACCTGCTCGACGAGGAAGTCGATCGCCTCCTGCGCCGTCATCTCGCCCAGGTGGAACCGGAGCGAGAAGACGATGCGCGCGCAGCGGTGCTTGCGCCAGAAGAGCATGCCGACGCGGTCCTCGGGCGAGCGCGGGAAACCGAGGTCCCAGAGCAGCATCTCCCAGTAGAGCGCCCAGCCCTCGACCCAGAAGGGCGTGCGGAAGACGCTCCTGTGGGCGCGGTAGCGCTGGGTCATGAACTGCTGCAGGTGGTGGCCCGGAATGAGCTCGTGGTGCACGGTGGCCCGGGCGAAGTGCACGTTGTTGCCGCGCATGCTCATCAGCTTGTCGGCGTGCGCCATCGCGTCCGTGGGGAAGGAGACCTGGATCACCTCCCCGCCGAGGAAGTACGGGTTCACCTTCTGGCGCTCCGGCGACATCATCGACATGCGCCAGGTCTCCTTCGCGAGCTCGGGGACGGTCACGAGGTCGCGCAGCTCGAGGAAGTCGATCGCCTCCTCGGCGAGGGAGCGGATCAGCTCCGGCTGCTCGCCGGGCTCCACGTGCATGTCCTTGACGTGGTCCTGCGCCTTGCGCCAGTCGTCGTCGAAGCCCAGCTCGCGCGAGGCCCGCAGCATCTCCGCGTCGCACCAGGCGAGCTCGCTCTCGGCGATCTCGACCAGCTCCTCGGGCGCGTACGGGATCATCTCGAACGCCAGCTCGTCGAGGAGAGCGTCACTGCCGATCGGGTCGCCGACGATCGCGTCCGCGTCGTCGGGGTCGATGCCGGCCAGCTTCTCGCGCAAGAAGCGCGCGTACCCGCGCAGCGCCTCGCTCACCTCGTCGTAGGGCTTGGCGGCCCACCAGGTGAAGAGCGGGTCGTAGCCCGCGTAGAAGCGATACCAATCCTCGAGCTCGCGACGCAGGTCGTCGACGCGGCCCGCCGCGCGGTTCGCCACGGTCCTCGCGACCTCGACAGCACCCTCGGCGCTCTCGGCGGCCTCGCCCTCGCTCCAGCGCGCGCGGGCCGCCTCGATCTCGAGCGCGAGGCCCGCGAGCCACTCCGCCGACCCGCGGCCCTCGACCGGACGCATCTCGCGCCGCGCCTCGAGCAGCGCGACGATCCCCGCGTGGAACGGGACGAGCGCGGCGACCTCGGCGTCGCGCGCCCGCTCGTGCGCGAGCCGCCGCAGCTCGCTCGCGAGCAGGTTGGCCAGCAGCACGTGGTCGATGCGGCCGTCCTTGGAGAGCGCCGCGAAGTCGACCTCCTCGAGCCGCGCGAGCCATCCGGAGTGGAACTCCTCGATGCGCTCGCGCTCGTGCTCCGACATCGGGACGCCGTACTTGCGCTGGAGCGCCGCGCGGTCGCTCGAGTAGAGCTCGACCATGCCGCGCAGGGGCTCGAGCGTCGCGTCGGGCTCCTGGGAGAGGACGGGGCAGAGGGCGAGGGCGAGCTGCAGGTGCATGGCGGCCAGGATAGCCCTTACAGCGGAACTACGAAGTTTTTAGGAGTAGCGGGCCGTGCCAGCGGACGAGGCTCCTAAGCTCTTAGGAGCCTGAGAGGACCCGCCGTGCCGCGCAAGCCGAAGCCGACCAAGCGCCTGACCGACCTCGAGCTCGAGATCATGCAGGTCGTCTGGGCGTCGGACGGCCCGCTGACCGTGCGCGAGGTGGTCGAGCGCCTCGCCGCGCGCGGCACCCGCGAGCCGGCGTACACGACGATCCAGACGATGCTCAACATCCTCTGCAAGAAGCGCGTGCTGCGCTCGCAGCCGGGCCCGGGGCGCGCCCACGAGTACCGGCCGATCGTCAGCCGCGACGAGGCGACGAGCTCGATGACGCGCGAGTTCGTCGAGCGGCTCTTCGGCGGCGAGGTGCAGCCGCTCTTCGCCGAGCTCCTGGGCCACGAGTCGCTGCGGCGCGAGGAGCTCGAGGAGCTCAAGCGCCTGATCGAGTCGCAGCTCGACGACGAGGAGGGGCAGGAGTGAGCCCGTTCCTCGCGCTGCTCATCGCCGCTTCGCTCGGGCTCGCGGTGCTCGCCGCCGCGGCGAGCTGCGCGCTCTGCGCGCTGCGCCGGCGCCCGGTCGAGGCGCACCGATTGCTCGTGCTCTTGCTCCTGGGCGCGAGCGCGCTGCCGCTGGCGCAGCTCGCGGCGCGCGGCTGGACGCGCGAGCTCGCCTGGAACCGCGCGCTGGAGGGCTGGCTGCGGCGCGAGGCCGCCGGGCCCCTGGCCGGGCTGGCGAAGGCGTCCGCGGAGCTCGTCCCGCGCGACCTCCGTCCCTCCCGTCCACCGGATTCCTCGCGGCCCGCGCGTCCCGTGCGTCTTTCGACGCGGGAAGCGCGCGGTGCGACGCGCGGCGCCGCCGCCCCGGCCGCTGTCCCGCGCACGCCGGACTCGACGCCGTCCCGGGGCTCCGGCCCCGCGCGACCGGTACGAGCCGGGCAAGCCGGGCAAGGCGCGCGACCCGCGATCCCTTGGGTCGCCGGCCTGGCGCTGGTCTACCTGCTCGGCCTGGGCCTCTGCCTCGCGCGCACGACGCGCCGGCTCGTCGCGACGCGCCGGCTGCTCTGCGCCGCGCGCCCGGTGCCCGAGGGCGCGGCCCTTTCCGTGTGGCGCGAGCTCGCCGAGCGCTCGGCGCGCCGCGCGCGGATCCGCCTGCTCGAGACCGACGCGCTGCGCGTCCCGGCCTGCGGCGGTCTCGCGCGGCCCGCGATCCTGCTCCCGCCCGAGCGCCTCTTGTCGCGCACGCGCGAGGGGCTGCGCGCCGTGCTGCTGCACGAGATCGTGCACCTGGAGCGACGCGACGGCTGGACCATGCTGCTCCAGGAGCTCTTCAAGAGCGCGTTCTGGTTCCACCCCGCCGCGTGGTGGGTGTGCCGGCGCCTCGACGCGCTGCGCGAGCTCTCCTGCGACCTGATCGTCGTCCTGCGCACGCGCCGTCTGCGCTCGTACGCCCAGGCGCTGGTCGAGTGCGCCCAGCGCCGCGGCGATCCGCGGGAAGCGAACGCCGCCGCCACCGCGCTCCTGCCCCTCATCCCGTTCGACCACCAACTCAAGAGGAGGATCGAGATGCTCGTTTCGCACACCGAGTCCGAAAGACCCCGCCGGCTGCCGCTAGTGCTCGCCGGATCGCTGCTCGCCGCGCTCTGGGGCGCCCAGGTGAGCTTCGCGGGCGCGTTCCTGGCGCCCGCCGACGAGCCGCAGGAAGGCGCGGCCGCGGCGCCTGGCGACGCGGCCCAGGACGACGGGCCGCGCCTCGGCATCCGGATCGGGGAGGTCGGCGGCGCGCTCGCCGCGCAGCTCGGGCTCGAGGACGGCGCGCTGCTCGTCGACGGCGTCGTCCCCGAATCTCCCGCCGCCCGCGCGGGCCTCGCGCGCTACGACGTGCTCGTGAGCGTGGACGGAGCCGCGCCGAGCGACGCGGCGCTGGCCGCCGCGCGGCGCGCGCTGGGGCGCGGCGACGGCGTCGACGTCGTGGTCGTGCGCAAGGGCGAGAAGCTGGAGCTGACGCTCGGGGGCCAGGCGGGCGCGGAAGCGGGCGCGAAGGGCGATGCGCAAGCCGACGAGGCCGCCGACGCGACGCTGCGCAGCCTCGCCGAGGTGTTCCGATCCTGGGAGCGCCAGGTCGACTCGAACGAGGTCCAGAAGGCCGTGCAGCAGGCGCTCGACGCGTACCGCGCGGCGCAGGCCGGGAGCCGGGGCCTCGACGCCGGAACCGTGAAGCAGATGATCGAGAACGCTCGCAAGTGGCAGGAGGAGACCGGCCTCTCCGACGAGCGGCTGCGCGCGATCGTCGAAGCCACCCGCAAATCGGTCGCGAGCCTCGACCCGGACCAGGTTCGCCAGCTCACCGCGCAGGGGCTCGCCGCGCTCGCCCAAGAGGGCAACGTGGACCGCGTCTTGGAGCTCGCGAAGAAGTACCGCGATCCCTCCGCGGTGAGCAAGAACGAGATGCTGCAGGACTTCCGCAGGGCCTGGGCCTACGAGCGCTTCGCGCGCGAGGGCGGCCACGAGGAAGCGGCGCAGAGCTTCAAGGAAGCGCTGCAGCGCAGCCTCGCGCAGGACCTGGGCGACCAGGGCGACGCGGCCGACCAGGCCGACGCGGCCGACGCGGCCGACGCGAAGGCCGAGCGCGCCGCCGAGGAGCGCAAGCGCCTGATCGAGGAGATCCGGAAGACGAAGGACCTCATCGCCAAGCAGCAGGCCGAGATCGAGCGCCTGATGAAGCGGCTGGAGGAGGCCGAGGGCGGCGGGGTCCGGTAGCCGCTCGCCCGCGGGCGCGAGAAAGGCCGCGGCGCAGGAGACCGCGCGGCCGGGATGGGCTAGTCATTCCCCGGGATGCCCTCGCCCCCCGGCTTCCGGCTGCCCGCGATCGTCCAGCTCCTCTGGTACCTGGCCGACCCGTACGGCTTCTTCGCGGCCGGCCGCCGGCGCTTCGGGGCGCCGTTCCGCGCGCGGTTCCCGGTCTACGGCACCTTCGTCTTCCTCGGCGACCCGCGGGCCATCCGCGACGTCTTCGCGGCGCAGCCGCGCGAGCTGCACTCCGGCGAGGCGAACGAGTTCATGGCCGAGACGCTGGGCCCGAACTCGCTGCTCGTCCTCGACGACGAGGCGCACATGCGGCAGCGCAAGCCCCTGATGCCGCCCTTCCACGGCGATCGGATGCGCGCGCACGCGCAGGCGATGCGCGAGGCGACGATCCGCGAATCGCTGCGCACGCGGCCCGTGGTCGCCTTCGTGGCGCGCCTCGTCAAGACGCCGTTCCGGGCCGGCGAGCGCACCTACCCCGAGGGCGTGCACCTCGCCCCGTGCGCGATGCTGGCGCACTTCGACCCCGAGCTCTTTCCGGAGCCGGCGGACTTCCGCCCCGAACGCTTCCTCGAGAGCCGGCCCGACCCCGCGCATGGTCCTCGCGAACGTCCTCGTCGAGTGCGACTTCGAGCCCGTACGCCCGCGGGCCGGCGTGCGGCGAAGAGGCGTGCTCTTGGCGTCTCGGAGCCGCGCCGAGATGCTCCTGCGCGGCCGCCGCGGAGCTGCGCGCGTGTGAGAGCGGCGCTCGCGCGCGTGTGCGGCCGCGCGTGTGCGGCAGGGGTAAGGGAAGCGTACTTGCCGAGTCGAAGCTGCGCACGACCCGGCTCCCGGCTGCGCCCGCGAGTGGCCTGGCGCTAGGATGTCCGGCTCCCCGTACGCCCGCACCCCCCCGTCTCGCCGACCTGCCCATGAACCGATCGGTGCTCTGCGCCAGCGTTTCGCTGAGCCTCTGTCCAGTCGCTCCCGCGGCTGCCGCCCAGGAGACCACGGAAGAGGCGGCCCCGGCCGCAGGGCAAGAGGAGGAGGAAAAGGTCGTCGACCTCGGGACGACGGTCGTCAGCGCCCGCAAGTGGGACGAGGACCTCGACAAGGTGCCGTTCGCCGTCACGGCCTTCACGGCGGAGCAGCTCGAGCAAGGCGGCATCCTGAACGTGCGCGAAGCGTCGTACCTCGTCCCGAACGTGAACATCGTCGAGTTCACCGCGCGGCGCCTGAGCTTCCCGTTCATCCGGGGCATCGGCTCCGGACAGGGCGAGCCCGCGGTCACGACCTACGTCGACGGCGTTCCGCAGCTGACGACCGCCGGCACGAACCTGCCGTTCGTCGACCTCGAGCGCGTCGAGTTCCTGCGCGGCCCGCAGGGCACGCTCTACGGCCGCAACTCGATCGGCGGGATCATCCACCTGATCACGCCCCGGCCGAACGAGGAGCCGACGTTCGACGTCGGCGTCGGCGCCGGCAACTACGACCTCTTCGACGCTCGCTTCGGCTACTCGGGCCCCCTGGGCAAGGACGTGGGCCTCACCTTCACGGGCTTCCATTCCGAGCGCGACGGGTACAGCACGAACGAGCTCACGGGCGACCGGGTGGATTCACGCAACGGCGACTTCGGCCGCGCCCAGCTCTTCATCGAGCCCGGCGAGCGCTCGGAGCTCAAGATCGGCTTGTACGGCGAGCGCGCGCGCGACGGGGGCTTCGCACTCTCGTTCCTCGAGCCGACCTCTTTCGTCCCGGGCGGCCCGCCCTTCGTCGGCGGACTGCGCGACGATCCCTACACGATCAACCAGGACTTCCAGGGCGAGATCGAGCGCGACATCCTGGCGCCCTCGATCGACTACACCTACAACGGCGACGCTCTCGAGGTCGTCTCGATCTCGGCCTACCAGGACTGGGATGCCTTCGAGTCCAGCGACTTCGACTTCTCGCCCGTCGACATCGTCGTCCGCGAGACCAACGAGGCGCAAGACTACTTCTACCAAGAGGTTCGCGTCCAGTCGCCCGAGGACGCCGCGGTCCGGACGGGTGAGAAGTCCGAGCTGCGCTGGCTGGCGGGACTGAGCGGGTTCGTCTCCGACGCGACGCGTTCCGCCGCGAACGACTTTCGGGTGCCCATCGGGGCAACGCCTCCGGGCACCGACACCACCTCGGGCAGCTTCGACGACAGCGCGATCGCGCTGTTCGGGAACCTGGCGTGGACCCACAACGAACGACTCGAGATCGCGGGTGGGCTGCGCTACGACTACGAGGAGAAGGACGCCGACCTGCGGCGCACCTTCGAGAGCGGAGGCTTCACGCTGAGCGACGTGAGCTCGACGGACGACAACTCCTTCTCCAACGTCGTGCCGATGATCAGCGCGTCGTACCTCACCGGCGAGGCCACGCGCGTGTACGGCCGCATCGCCGGCGGCTTCAAGGCCGGCGGCTTCAACCTCGCGGCGCCGAGCGGGCAGACCTCCTACGATCCCGAGGAGAGCACGACCTACGAGATCGGCGTCAAGCAGGAGTTCCCCGAGAAGCGCGTGAGCCTGCGCGCGGCCGTCTTCTACATCGACTGGGACGACATGCAACTCTCCCTGTTCGATCCGGCCGTCGGCGGCTTCGTGGACAACGCCGGCGACTCGACGAGCACGGGCATCGAGCTCGAGGTCGGGGCGCAGGCCACGGACACGGTCGGCATCTTCGGCAGCCTGGGCGTCCTGGACACGGAGATCGACGAGTACACCGATTCCTTCGGCACCGACACCAGCGGCAACGCCCTGCCCTACGCGCCCGAGAACACCTGGAGCGTGGGAGCGCAGTACGGCGACTCGAACGAAGGCGGCTGGGGCTGGTTCGTGCGCGGAGAGCTCGTCGGCGTCGGGACCTTCTACTACGACGCGGGCAACCGGGACGGCGACAGCTACGAGCTCGCGAATTTCCGCGCCGGGATGAGCAAGGGGCCGACGCGCCTGGACTTCTGGGTGCGCAACGCCTTCGACGAGGCGTACGTGCCCGTGGCCTTCCAGGCGAACCCCGCCGATGCGACCTCCTTCGTCGGCGAGAACGGCGTGCCCCAGGTCTACGGAGTTTCGCTGAGACTGTCCTTCTGACACCAACGCTGGAACCGAGATGAAGATCGAGATCGAGGAGATCGTGCCCTGGTTCGCGGTGCCGCTGCTCGCCGCCTCTTGCGCGGCACAGAACGAGACCGCGAAGACGCGCTTCGGCGCCGAGGCTCCCAAGCGCGAGCTGGCCGAGGGCTGGCTGTCCTGGCGCGGTCCGCTGCAGACCGGCGCGTCGCTGGAGACGGGCCTGGTGGAAGAGATCACGCTCGGGGGAGAGGGGCACCTCTGGTCGTACGCGGTGCACGGCCGCGGCACCCCCGTCGTCTCGAACGGGCGGGTCTTCACGATGGCCTACGAGGGCGAGGGCAAGGAGCTGCAGGAGCTGATCCTGTGCCTCGACGAGAAGACCGGCGAGCGCCTCTGGCAGCACGGCTTCAGCGACTTCCTCTCCGACGTCATCTACGACCGCTACGCGATCGCGAGCCCGACGGTGGACCCCGAGACCGGGAACGTCTACTTCATGACGTCGGCGGGCCTCTTCTGCTGCTTCAGCGCCGACGGCGACGAGCTGTGGCAGGTCTCGCTGGTCGAGGAGCTCGGACGGATGACGTTCCCCAACGGCCGCACGGGCTCGCCGGTCGTCGACGGCGACCTGGTCATCGTGCACGTGGTCACCTCGCACTGGGGCGCCGACGGTCCGGCGCGCGACCGCTTCCACGCGTTCGACAAGGATTCGGGCGTCCACGTCTGGGGCGCGACTCCCGGGACCGAGCCCAAGGACAACCCCTACTCGTTCCCGGTGCTGGCGTGGAAGGATGGGCGCCGGGTCCTGTACTCCGGGACGGGCTGCGGCAACGTCGTCTGCCTCGACTCGCGCACCGGGGACACCCTCTGGCGCTACCCGGTCGCGACCGGAGGCGTGAACGCGTCCGTGGTCCTCCACGGCGACGAGCTGATCGCGATCCACGCGCGCGAGAACTTCGACACGTCGACGATCGGGCGCATGTGGAAGATGCCCACCGGCTACCGAGCGGGGGAAGGCGAGCAGTCGCCGGTCGTGCTCGCCAGCGAATGCGAGCTGTGGCGCCAGCCGCTCGCGAGCTTCACCAGCTCGCCCACCCTCGTCGGCGAGCGCGTGTACCAGACGGTCGACACCGGCGACCTGTGCTGCCTGGACGCCGACTCGGGAGACGTCCTGTGGCACGCGAAGCTGGCGCCGGACCAGATCCACGCGTCGCCGCTCGCCGCCGACGGCAAGCTGTACGTGCCGATGAACAACGGCACGTTCTACGTGATCCGGCCGAGCGACGAGGGGCCCGAGATCCTGTGCGAGCTGCAGCTCGAGGGGAACTGCCTCGGCGCGCCGTCGGTCTGCAACGGGCGGATCTACGTGCACACGACCGAGCGCCTCTACTGCTTCGGGACGGGCGAGGGCGAGTACGTCGGCCCAGTCGATCGCCCGCGCCGGCCGGAACCGGGGAATGCCGCGCGGCTGCAGATCCTCCCCGGCGACGTCCTCTTGCACGTCGGCGACGAGCTCGCGCCCGTCGCACGCACGCTCGACGCGAACGGCTGGCCCGTGGCGCACGACGAGGACGTCGCGTGGGAGGCTCCGCCGCTGCTCGAGCCAGCGCAGGAGGGCGGGTTCCGCGCGCGGGCGCCCGGCGTGGGTATGCTGAAGGCGAAGGCGGGCCCGCTCGCGGCGACGTCGCGGCTGCGCGTGGTGCGCAGCCTGCGCTCGACCAGGGGGGCGGGAAGTTCGCCTACCCGCCCGGCGAGTGGCTCGGCGCCCGCGTCAAGTGGCAGGTGATCGAGCGCGAGGGCAACAAGGTCCTGGCGCGCGTCATCGACAACCCGCTCTTCCAGCGCACGATCACCCTCATCGGACATCCCGGCGACTCGAACTACACCATGCAGGTCGACATCCTGACCGACGGCAACCGCCGTTCGATGTGCTCGGCCGGCGTCGTCAACCAGCGCTACGCGATCCTGCTCAAGGGCAACCACCAGCAGCTCGAGGTCACCTCGAGCGTGTACCGTCTCCAGGAGAGCGTGCCCTACGCCTGGAAGGCCGGCGAGTGGTACACCATGAAGACGCGCGTCGAGGTCGCCCCCGCCGCGCCCGACGGGGCCTCCGCCGGCGTCGTGCGCGCCAAAGTCTGGCCGACGGGCGAGCCGGAGCCCGAAGCCTGGACCATCGAGGTCGAGCACGGCCACGCCCAGCGGAACGGCGCCCCGGGCCTGCTCGGCTTCACTCCCCAGAGCCGCTTCCGCGTCTACCTCGACAACCTCTCGGTGACCCCCAATGAGTGACTCCCTCCCGACTCTCCTCCTGCTGGCCCTCGCCGGCACCCTCGCGAGCCACGCCGCGGCCCAGGATTCCGACTGGCCGACGTGGGGGCGCGACCAGACGCGCAACATGGTCTCCGACACGAAGGGGCTGCCCGACGAGTTCGTCGCGGGCGAGTTCATCGGGCTCACCGACGAGATCGACATGAAGACGACGAAGAACGTCAAGTGGATCGCGAAGCTGGGCTCGCAGTGCTACGGCAATCCCACGGTGAGCCAGGGGCGCGTCTTCGTCGGGACGAACAACGACTCGCAGGCGGACGAGCGCTTCAAGGGCGACCGCAGCGTCGTGTACTGCATCGACGAGGCCACCGGCGACAAGATCTGGCAGCTGAACCTCCCCAAGCTCGGGACGGGCAAGGTCAGCGACTGGGAGTTCCTGGGAATTTGCTCGTCTCCGGCCGTCGACGGCGACCGCGTCTACGTGCTCACGAACCACTGCGAGGTGGTGTGTCTGGACATCGACGGCATGGCCGACGGCAACGACGGGCCGTTCGAGGACGAGGGCCAGTACATGGCCGGTCCCGGCAACGAGCCGTTCGAGGTGAAGAAGAACGACGCCGACGTCATCTGGCGCTTCAACATGATCGACGAGTGCGGCGTCTTCCCGCACAACATCACGTCCAGCTCGATCCTGGTCGCCGGCGACCGGCTGTGGGTCTCGACCTCGAACGGCGTGGACTACGCGCACGTCGAGACGCCCGCTCCGTTCGCCCCGTGCCTGATCCTGCTCGACAAGAAGACGGGCAAGCTGCTCGGCGAGGAGAGCTCGGGGCTCAGCCAGCGCATCCTGCACGGCAACTGGACCTCGCCGGCGTACCTGTCCGTGCCCTCCGATGAGGCGGGCCCCCTCGAGCTGTGCATCTTCGGCGGACCGGACGGCTGGTGCTACGCGTTCGAGCCCGAGCCCGTCGAGGACGAGGACGGGTACATGGTGCTGAAGGAGCGCTGGCGCTTCGACTGCAACAAGCCCGAGTACCGCGTGAAGGACGGCAAGCCGCTCCAGTACGCCACGCGCGGCGGTCCGAGCGAGGTCCTCGCCACGCCGGTCGTGTACGAGGGCCGCGTCTACGTGGCGATCGGGCAGGATCCCGAGCACGGCGAGGGCGTCGGCAACCTCGTGTGCATCGACCCCACCGGCGAGGGCGACGTCACGAAGTCGCACCAGGTCTGGTCGTACGACAAGATCCACCGCTCGATGTCCACGCTGGCGATCCAGAGCGGCCTGGTCTTCGCCGCGGACTACTCCGGCTTCGTGTACTGCCTCGACGCCAAGACGGGCAAGGAGCACTGGGTCCACGACACGATGGCCCACATCTGGGGCTCGACGCTGGCCGCCGACGGAAAGGTCTTCGTCGGGAACGAGGACGGCTACCTGACGGTCTTCCCGGCGCAGAAGGAGCTCGCCGAGGGCGCGGTCGTCGAGGTCGACATGACCTCGCCGGTGTACTCCTCGCCCATCGCGGCGAACGGCGTGCTCTACGTCGCGACGCATACGCACCTCTTCGCGATCGCCGGCGGCTCGCAGGATTGACCATGCGCCGACTCGTCTGGGCGCTCGTCGCCCTCCTCGCGATCGTGCACTGGGACTTCTGGTACTGGGACGACCGCACGCTCGTATTCGGCTTCCTTCCGATAGGCCTCGCCTATCAGGCCCTGTTCTCCCTGGCGTGCGGGCTGACCTGGTGGCTCGCCGTGCGCTTCGCATGGCCGGGCGAGCTCGAGGAGTGGGCCGCCGCGGGCGACGAGGCGCCGGGGGGAGCGGGCTGATGGGCGGCGCCGCGTCGCTCACGCCGCTGTACATCGTCGCCGGGTACCTCGCCCTCCTGCTCGGGCTGGGCGTCGTGACCAAGCGTCTGTTCCGCGGGACGAGCAGCGACTACTTCGTCGCCGGCCGCTCGATCGGGGCTTTCCTGCTCCTGATGAGCGTATTCGGGACGACGATGACCGCCTTCGCGCTCGTCGGCTCGACGGCCAAGGCCTACGACCTCGGCATCGGCGTCTACGGGCTCATGGCGTCCTCGTCGGGGCTGGTGCACTCGCTCGTCTTCTTCCTGGTCGGCATCCGCCTCTGGGCCATCGGCAAGCGCTACGGCTACGTGACGCAGATCCAGTACTTCCGCGCGCGCTTCGAGTCCGACGGCTTCGGCTATCTCCTGTTCCCGATCCTGGTCGCGCTCGTCATCCCGTACCTCCTGATCGGGCTGCTCGGCGCCGGATCGGTCGTGCGCGGCGTCACCGCCGGGATGTTCCCGGAGACGTTCCCGGGCGTGCTGAACCCGGAGACCGGCCGGACGATGTTCGCGGGGGCCGTCCCGCCGTGGCTCACCGGGCTCGTGGTCAGCGGCGTCGTCTTGTTCTACATCTTCGGCGGCGGCGTGCGCGGCGCGGCGTGGGCCAACGCGGCGCAGACGATCGTGTTCATGATCACGGGCGTCATCGCCTTCGTGCTCATCGCGCGCGAGCTGGGCGGCCTCGACGCGGCGAGCGCGAAGGTGCTCGAGAGCTCGCCCCAGCACCTCGCGCGCGAGGGCCAGATCGGGCATCTGCAGTTCCTGACGTACGGCCTCGTCCCGCTCTCCGTGGGCATGTTCCCGCACCTCTTCCAGCACTGGCTCACCGCGCGCAGCGCGAAGACGTTCCGCCTGACCATCGTCTGCCACCCGATCTTCATCATGATCGTCTGGGTGCCCTGCGTCCTGATCGGCGTCTGGGCCGTGGGGCAGGGCATCGTCGCGCCGGGCGGGAACTCCAACGCGGTCCTGGGCAAGGTCGTCGCGGACGTCCTCGTCGACCCTGCGCTGTCGGGGATCCTGACGGCCGGCATCCTGGCGGCGATCATGTCTTCGCTCGACTCGCAGTTCGTGTGCCTGGGAACGATGTTCACGCACGACGTCGTCCTGCAGGCCTTCGGAGAAGGGCGCTTCAGCGACCGCCAGAAGGTCCTGATGGGACGGGCGTTCATCGTCGCGGTCGTGGCCGTCACCTACCTCTTCACCTTCTTCCCGCCGCCGCACATCTTCGACCTCGCGGTGTGGTGCTTCAGCGGCTTCGCGAGCCTCTTCCCGCTCGTCTTCGCCTCGCTCTACTGGCGCCGGGCGACGAAGGCCGGCGCGATCGCCTCGACGCTCGTGATGGCTGCCACCTGGACGGTGCTCTTCTACCAGGGGATGCTGGCGGGCGGCGACCCCGACAGCGACTTCCTGGTCGGCGGCATGATGCCGGTCACGATCATCTTCGCCGCCTCCGCGGCGACGCTCGTCGCCGTCTCGCTGATGACGGAGCCGCCGTCGCCGGAGGCGGTGGACCGGTACTTCCCGACCCGCTCGGACCCCCGGAGGCTGCCCGCTTGACCGACCGGCCGAGAGACTCCGCTGCCGCGGCCCGGCAGCTCGACGAGCACGTTCGCGAGATCGTGCGCTGGCACTTCTCGCCCGAGACGGGCACGCCCTACTGGCTGGAGTGGGCCCGCCGCGAAGGCTGGGACCCGGCGCGGGAGGTGCGCGCCTTCGACGACCTCGCGCGCTTTCCGCACTTCGACGGCGAGCTCCTGCGCAACCTGCCGCACGAAGAGTGGGTGCCCAAGGAGTACGCGGGACGGCCCTTCACGATCTTCGAGACCGGCGGCACGACCGGCCTGCCGAAGCAGAGGATCGGGTGGGACGACTACAAGATCGACTACGAGGAGTTCTCCGACACGCTCGACCCGAAGGCCTTCCCGCGCGGCGGCTACTGGCTGATGGTCGGTCCGACGGGGCCACGGCGCCTGCGCCTCGCGATCGAGCACCTCGCCAACCACCGCGGCTGCTCGTGCTACTTCGTCGACCTCGACCCGCGCTGGGTGAAGAAGCTCATCGCGAGCGGCGACGGCGCGGGAGCCCAGGCCTACATGCGCCACGTCGTCGACCAGGCGAAGACCATCCTCGAGAAGCGCAAGGTCGACGTGCTCTTCACGACGCCGCGCCTGCTCGAGGCCCTCGGCGAGCACGTCTCGATCCCCGGCGCGGGGATCAAGGGCGTCTTCTGCGGCGGGACGACGATGAACCCCGAGACCGTGCGCTTCCTGATCGAGGAGGTCCTCGAGGGCGAGGCGCAGCTCGTGCCCACCTACGGCAACACGCTCATGGGGCTCGCCGCGCACAAGCCGCTCGTCCCCGAGGACCGCTACTCGATCACGTACTACGCCCCTCAGCCGCGCGCGGTGCTGCGCGTGGTCGACCCCGGCGACACGGACCGCGTGGTCGACTACGAGCAGTGGGGGCGCGTCGAGCTCACCACGCTCACCCGCGAGCTCTTCATGCCGCGCTTCCTCGAGCGCGACGAGGCCCTGCGCCGCAGGCCCTGCGAGCTCTACCCCTGGGACGGCGTCGGCGAGGTGCGCCCCTTCGGCGCGAGCGAGCAGAAGATCGTCGAGGGGGTGTATTGAAGCGGTATTCCCGCGGGTGCCGGATGGCGGAAGGCCACCGGCCGCGCGGAGTGGTACACTCGGGGCGCCCGGAGGGGCCCCTCGTGCGATGGACCATCGTGGCCGGCGGAGCGATCGCCGCCTGGAGTTGCGCGCCCGAACCGGCGGCGCCTGCTCCGCCCACGCCCGCCCCGACGCCGCGTGTCGAGGTGACCGACGCGCAGGGCGACTTCCTCGTCGACCCGCTGTGGCAGGTGGACCTCTCCGACGAGGCCGTCGCGCGGCTCTCCCTCGAGGATCTCTGGCGGATCGGACGCGTGTACTGCGGCTGGGCCGAGGAGCCCCCCGCGGGCGCCGACAAGGACGACGTCCACCAGCGCCTCCTGAGCGAGAAGTACCGCGACGTGGCGGACGACGTCCTCCAAGAGATGGGTTACGAACGGTAGGTAAGGAATTTCGCCGGACCGGGGGCCAGGCCGCCCGCTGCGTACAATGCCCGGATGCCCGATGACCTCGATCTGTCTGGCGGCTTCGACCTGCATCTGCGCACCCGCCTCGTGGGCGGGCACGGCGCGTTGCAGCAGCTCGGGGAGTGGGTGCGCGAGCTCGGGGGGCGCCGGGTCCTCGTCGTGACGGACCCGGGCCTGGTCGCCGCGGGCCACGCCGGACAGGCGCGCGCCCTGATCGAGGAGAGCGGCGCGGACGTGTCGACCTTCGACGCGGTGCACCACGACCCGACGACCGAGCACGTCGACGCGTGCCTCGACGCGCTGCGCGAAGTGCGGCCAGACCTCCTCGTGGCGGTCGGCGGGGGCAGCAGCATCGACACGGCCAAGGGCGCGAACTTCCTCTACACCAACGGCGGGGCGATGGAGGACTACTGGGGCGTCGGCAAGGCGTCGAAGCCGATGCTGCCGCTGATCGCCGTACCCACGACGGCCGGGACGGGCAGCGAGGTGCAGTCGTTCGCGCTGATCGAACGCGCGGCCGACCACCAGAAGATGGCCTGCGGCGACTCCAAGGCGGCGCCGGTGCTCGCGATCCTCGACCCGGATCTCACGCGCACGCAGCCGCCGTTCGTGGCGGCTTGCACGGGACTCGACGCGCTCACGCACGCGGTCGAGGCCTCGGTCACGAGGAAGCGCAACGCCGTGTCGGACCTCTTCGCCGGCGAGGCCTTCCGGCTCGCCCAGCGGCACCTGCCGCGCGTCCTGGCGCAGCGCGACGACGCCGAAGCGCGGGCCGCGATGCTGCGCGCCGCGGCGTTCGCGGGCATCGCGATCGAGCACAGCATGCTCGGCGCGGCGCACTCGATGGCGAACCCGCTGACGGCGCGCTTCGAGCTCGCGCACGGGCAGGCCGTGTCGATGATGCTGCCGCACGTCGTGCGCTACAACGCCGCCGATCCCGGGGCGCGCGCCGTGTACGAGCGCCTCGCGCGCTCCACGGGGCTGTGCACCAACGGCGCGCCCGAGGGGCAGTGCGCGGCGCTGCTCGCGGCCGAGATCGAACGACTGCTCGATCTGTGCGGCATGCCCGGCTCGCTCGCCGAGTTCGGCGTCTCGGAGGACGCGCTCCCCGAGCTGTCGGCGCAGGCGGCGCGGCAATGGACGGCGGGCTTCAACCCGCGCAAGGTGGGCGAGGACGACTTCCGTTACCTTTACCGGAGCGCGCTCGAGGCGCGCTAGGCCATGTCCCGCTCCGCCTTCCTCTCCCTCCTGCTCCTCGCCGCGTCGTTCCAGGTTCCCGAGGCGGAGGACTGGCCCAGCTACCGCGGCGGGCCGGCGCTGCAGGGCGTGGCCCCCGGGTCGCTCGCCGGCGACCTCGAGCTCGCCTGGACCTTCGAGGCGGGCGGCGCCATCACGTCGTCGCCGGTCGTGGCGGGCGGCCTCGTCTACTTCGGCTCCGACGACTACCACGTGTACGCGCTCGACGCCGCGACGGGCGAGAAGCGCTGGTCGTTCGCGACCGAGGACATCATCGAGGCGCCGCCGCTCGTGCACGAGGGGGCCGTGTACATCGGCTCCTCGGACTACTTCTTCTACGCGCTCGACGCCGCGACGGGCGCGCTGCGCTGGAAGGCGGAGACCGACGACAAGATCCTGGGCAGCGCGAACTGGGTACGCGCGGCCGAAGGCGCGGGGACGTGGGTCGTCGTCGGCAGCTACGACACCTTCCTCTACTGCTTCGAGGCGAAGAGCGGCGCGAAGAAGTGGGCGTACCAGACCCAGAACTACGTCAACGGCACGCCCGCCATCGCCGACGGCAAGATCGTCTTCGGCGGCTGCGACGCTGCGCTGCACGTCGTGTCGGCGGCGACGGGCGAGGGCGCCGAACCCCTCGAGCTCGGATCGGACTGCCACGTGGCGGGCTCGGTCGCGCTCGCGGGCGGGCGAGCGTACTTCGGCCACTACGGGAACGCGTTCGTCTGCGTCGACCTCGCCGAAGAGAAGCTCGTCTGGGCCTACGAGAGCACGAACCATGCGTTCTTCTCTTCGGCCGCCATCGGCGCGGACCGCGTGGTCTTCGGCGGGCGCGACAAGCAGGTGCACTGCGTCGAGCGCGACACGGGCGAGGCGATCTGGATCTTCCGCACGGGCCGCAAGGTCGACGCCTCGCCGGTGATCGCGGGCGACAAGGTCGTCGTCGGCTCGGGCGACGGCGTGCTCTACGTGCTCGCGCTCGAGGACGGCGCCGAGGTCTGGAAGTACGAGATCGGGCGCTCGATCTTCTCGTCGCCCGCGGTGGTCGGCGGCCGGATCTACGTCGGCGCGAACGACAGCCGCCTCTACTGCTTCGGCCCGCGCCCGGCCAAAGACGGGGAAGGGGGGGACGGATGAGCGAGAAGAGCGGAGTGAGCGAGCCCACCCGCGTGGGCAACTACTTCGTCTCCAACTATCCGCCCTACTCGCTGTGGAGCACGGAGCGCACCGAGGTGGCGTTCGGGGCGCTCGACGCTCCGCCGGCGGACGGCGTGCCGCTCGGCCTGTACGTGCACATCCCGTTCTGCCGCAAGCGCTGCGACTTCTGCTACTTCAAGGTCTACACCGACAAGAACAGCTCCGAGATCCGCCGCTACCTCGACGGCCTGCTACGCGAGCTCGACGGCTACCTCGAGCGCGCGTTCCTCGGCGGCCGCGAGCTGCGCTTCGTCTACTTCGGAGGCGGTACGCCGTCGTACCTCTCGTCGGAGCAGCTGCGCACCTTGTTCGACGGGCTGAAGGCGCGGCTCCCCTGGGACGCCGCGCGCGAGGTGACCTTCGAGTGCGAGCCCGGGACGCTGCAGGAAGGCAAGGCCCACGCGCTGCGCGAGCTGGGCGTCACGCGCGCCAGCCTCGGCATCGAGAACTTCGACGCAGACGTCCTCGAGCTCAACAACCGCGCGCACCGCGCGGTCGAGATCGACCGCGCCTACGGCTTCCTGCGCGCCGCCGGCTTCCCGCAGATCAACGTCGACCTGATCGCGGGCATGATCGGCGAGACCGAAGAGAACTGGTGGCGCTGCATCGACAAGACGATCGAGCTCGCGCCCGAGAGCGTGACGATCTACCAGATGGAGGTGCCCTACAACACGACCATCTACCAGCGCATGCTGGACGGCAGCCGCGAGGTGGCGCCGGTGGCCGACTGGGAGACCAAGCGGCGCTGGGTCAGCGGCGCCTTCGAGCAGCTCGAGCAGAACGGGTATCGCCTCGGCAGCGCCTACACCGCGTGCAAGGACGCCGCCACGTTCGAGTACCGCGACAACCTGTGGCACGGAGCGGACCTGCTCGGCCTGGGGGTCGCCTCCTTCTCGCACGTCGCCGGCGTCCACTTCCAGAACGAGCACGGCTTCGAGCCGTACTTGGAGCGCATCGAGGCCGGCGAGCTGCCGATCCACCGCGCGCACGCGATGACGCCCGAGGAGCAGCTCGTGCGCCAGTTCATCCTCCAGCTCAAGCTCGGGCGGCTGGACGTAAACTACTTCCTGGACCGGTTCGGCGTCGACGTGCGCCGGAAGTTCCACGACACCCTGCGCGAGCAGGCCGAGGCGGGCTACGTGACCGTCCACGGCGACGAGATCCGCACGACGCGCGAAGGCCTGATGCGAATCGATGGGCTCCTGCACGACTTCTTCCTCGACGAGCACAAGGACGCCCGCTACGCCTGAGCGCGGCGCCGGCGGCATGCGCATCACCCTGCTCACGCCCGGGACCGGGCACTTCTACTGCGGCTCGTGCCTGCGCGACAGCGCGCTCGCGCGCAGCCTCCACGAGCGCGGCCACGACGTGCAGATCGTCCCGCTGTACCTGCCCTTCGTGCTCGAGGACCACGGCTTGCCCGAGCAGCCGATCCGGATGGGCGGGATCAACATGTACCTGCAGCAGAAGCTGCCGGTCCTGCGCCACGCGCCGCACTGGCTGGCCGGCCTGCTGGACGCCCCGGGACTCCTGCGCTGGGCCTCGACGAAGAGCGACATGACCGACGCCGAAGGCCTCGGAGCGCTCACGCTCTCCATGCTGAAGGGCGAGGAGGGGCGGCAGTCGCGCGAGCTCGAGAAGCTCGTGGCCGCGCTGTCGGACGGCGCGCGCCCCGACGTCGTGTGCCTCTCCAACGTGCTGCTGGCTGGGCTCGTCCGCCGGCTCAAGCAAGACCTCGGAGCGCCCGTCTTGTGCACGCTGCAGGGCGAAGCGCCGTTCCTCGACGCGCTGCCGGGCAAGTACAGCGCCGAGTGCTGGAGCGTCCTCGCCGAGCGCGCCCGAGACATCGACGGCTTCGTCCCCGTCAGCCGCTACTACGGCGACCTGATGCGCGAGCGGCTGGGGCTCGACGACTCGCGCGTCCACGTCGTGCACAACGGGATCGACCTCGCCGACCTGCGCGAGAGCCCGGCGCCGCAGCCGGGCGTGCCGACGATCGGCTACATGGCGCGCATGTGCCCGGACAAGGGGCTTCCCACGCTGGTCGACGCGTTCGTCGAGCTGAAGCGCCGCGGAAGCATCGGCGGCCTGCGGCTGCGCGCCGCGGGAGTCCTGCTGCGGGCCGACGAGGCGCCGCTGCGCGAGCTCGAGCGCCGACTCGAGGCCGCCGGCTTCCGCGGCGATGCCGAGTTTCGGCCCAACGTCGAGCGCCGCGAGAAGCTCGAGCTCCTGCGCTCGCTGTCGGTCTTCTCCGTGCCGGCCACCTACGGCGAGTCGTTCGGCTTGTACCTGCTCGAGGCGCTGGCGCTGGGCGTGCCCGTGGTCCAGCCGCGGCACGGCGCCTTCCCCGAGATCCTCGATGCGACCGGCGGCGGCGTGCTGTGCGAGCCGGATGACCCGGTCTCGCTCGCCGACGGGCTCGAGCAGCTCCTGCTCGACCCGGAGCGAGCGCGCGCGATGGGCGCCCGCGCGCGGGCCGTCGTGCTCGAGCGGTTCGGCGTCGAGCGCATGGCGCGCGAGGTCGAGGACGTCTGTAGGATGGTCGCCTCGAACTAGCGAGCCAGCGTCCGCGCCGCATGCCCTACGAGTTCAGGACCGAACGCCGCGTCGACTTCGTCGACACCGACATGGCCGGGATCGTGCACTTCTCGAACTTCTTCCGGTTCATGGAGTCCGCCGAGCACGAGTTCTTCCGCTCGCTCGGCCAGCCGCTGCACGAGCGCGACGGCGGTCGCATGACGGGCTGGGCGCGCGTGCACGCCGAGTGCGACTACAAGAAGCCGCTCTTCTACCAGGACGTCTTCGAGGTGCACCTGCTCGTGCGCGAGAAGCGCTCGAGCTCGCTCTCCTACGAGGTCGCGTTCCGGCGCGACGCCGTCGAGGTCGCGCGGGGCGTGCTGACCACCGTCTGCGTCGCGCGCGAGGCCGGAGAGGCCGCGCTGCGCCCCGTCCCCATGCCGCCCGAGATCGACGAGCGGATCCAGGTGGCGCCTCCCGAGCTCCTCGCGAGAACCTAAGTGCTCCTTTCCGGGAATACGGCGACGCATCTCGCGCCCCTGGCGACCCCTGGCTGCGTTGCGCCTCCTCCGAAACCCGTCTTCAGGGTTGCGTCGTCGGCGCGCCGTGCCAGGGGTCCCCAGGAACACGATCTGCGTCACCGTATTCCCAGAAAGAAGCACTCACATGCCCGCCGAGAGCAGCCAGCCCGGAAGCCTGTGGCTCGTCTTCGTGCTGATGACGGTCGTGACGTGGGGCGTCTACGGCGTCTTCCTGCACGGCGGGCAGATGGCGATGGGCGACCCCGTGCACGGCCGCTACAAGGCGTTCCTGTGGGTCGGAATCGCGTACTTCTTCATCGCGGTCCTCGCACCCGTGCTCCTGCTGAAAGCCGGCGGCGCCGCCTGGTCGATGCCGGGCAGGGGGATCGCGCTCTCGCTCGTGGCGGGCGCGGTGGGCGCCGTCGGAGCGTTCGGCGTGCTGCTCGCCTTCGGTGCGAAGGGCCAGCCCGCTGTCGTCATGTCGATCGTGTTCGCGGGCGCGCCGATCGTCAACGCCGTCGTCGCGCTCGCGCTGCACCCGCCGCCGGGCGGGTTCGCCGCGCTGCGGCCGCAGTTCTACCTCGGCATCCTGCTCGCGGCGCTGGGCGGGACCTTGGTGACGCTCTACAAGCCCGGACCGGCACCGGCGGCGAAGCCTGGCCCCGGGATCGAGCGCTCGGAGTGAGTCGATGAGCGCGCGCTCCCTGCTCGAGGTGCGCGGCGTGACCCGGCGCTTCCAAGGCGTCGAAGGCGCGCCGGGGCCGGAGGTGCTGGGCGGGGTCGACCTCTCGCTCGGCGCGGCGGAGACGCTCGCGATCGTCGGGCCGTCGGGCTCGGGCAAGAGCACGCTGCTCAACGTGATCGGCGGGCTCGACGCGCCGACCTCGGGCGAGGTGTGGCTCGAGGGCCGGGACCTGACGCGCCTTTCCGCGGACGAGCTCGCGCGCGTGCGCAACACGCGCATCGGGTTCGTCTTCCAGCTGCACCACCTGCTGCCGCAATGCGGCGCGCTCGAGAACGTCCTCGTCCCGACGCTCGTCGCCTCGCGCGCGGTCCGCGCGCAGGCCGTGCCGCGCGCGCGCGAGCTGCTCGCGCGCGTCGGGCTGGGCGAGCGCACGGGGCACCGGCCGGCGCAGCTCTCCGGCGGCGAGTGCCAGCGCGTGGCCGTCGTCCGCGCGCTGATCCTCGCGCCTGCGCTGCTCCTCGCCGACGAGCCCAGCGGCTCGCTCGACGCCGAGGCGGCCGAGGCGCTCGGCGACCTCCTGCTCGAGCTCAACCGCGAGGAGGGAGTCGCGCTCGTGGTCGTGACGCACTCCGCCGAGCTGGCGGGCCGCATGTCGCGCGTGCTGCGTCTCTCCGCGGGAGAGCTGCAGGAGGCATGAGCTGGACGCGGCTGATCCTCGCGGGCGTGCGCCACCACTGGCGCGCGCACGTGGGCGTGCTCGTGGGCAGCGCCGTCGCGGCGGCCGTGCTCGTCGGCGCCCTGCTCGTGGGCGACTCGGTGCGCGCCAGCCTGCGCGCGGCGGCGCTCGAGCGCATCGGCCGCGTCGACGCGGCCCTCGTTGCCGGCGACCGCTTCTTCGAGCAGGGGCTCGCGGCGCGCCTCGAAACCGCCGCAACGCGCGTCGCCCCTGACGCGCGCGTCGTTCCGGCGCTGCAGCTCTCCGCGACCGCGTCGGCCGGCGGCGGCGCGCGGCGCGCCCTCGACGTCGCCGTGTACGGGGTCGACGCAGGCTTCTTCGAGCTCGCGAACGGGGAGTACTCGGGGCCACTGCCGGGCGCGGGCGGCGTGCTCCTCGGCGAGCGCCTCGCCGCGCAGCTCGAAGCCAAACCGGGCGACGAGGTGCTGCTGCGCGTCCAGAAGCCGAGCGCGCTGCCGCGCGACATGCTGCTCGCCGACGCCGTCGACGTCTCGCTCGGCCTGCGGCTCGAGGTGCGCGGGTCGCTCGGGGCGGCCCAGCTCGGCCGCTTCGGCCTCCGCGCGCAGCCCGTCCCGCCGTTCAATGCGTTCGTCGACCTCGCGGCGCTGCAAGCGGAGCTCGAGCTCGAGGGGCGCGCGAACTTGATGCTAGCGAGCACGGACGGCGCCGCGCTCGGCCTCTTGCAGCGCCTCGACGCCGCGCTGCGCGAGGCCTTCTCGCTCGCCGACGGCGAGCTCGCCTGGGAACGCCACGGCGAGACCCTCGAGCTCGTCAGCTCGCGCGTCTTCCTCGACGACCCGGTCGCCCGCGCGCTCGAGGAGCTGGGCGCGGAGCACGAGCTCCTGGGCGTCCTGACGTACTTCGTCAACGCCGTCCGCCACGGGCCGCGGGCGACCCCCTACTCCGTGGTCAGCGCGGTAGGGCCGCTGGGTGGCGGCCCCGATGGATCAGGGGGCCCCGGGAGCCCAGCGGGCCCCGGCGGCGGCGCGCTGCGCCAAGTCGTGCCCGCGGACCTCGCCGCGGACGAGATCGTCGTCAACGAGTGGCTCGCCGAGGACCTGCGCGCGAAGGCCGGCGACGCGCTCGAGCTCGCGTATTACGTGCCCGGCCCGGACCGGCGCCTGACGGAGGTGACGCGCCCGTTCCGCGTGCGCAGCGTCGTCCCGATCGAGGGCTTCGCGGCCGACCCGAGCCTGATGCCCGCGTTCCCCGGGCTCGACGGCGCCGAGCACTGCCGCGACTGGGAGCCAGGGATGCCGATCGACCTCGGCGCGCTGCGCCGCGAGGACGAGCAGTACTGGGAGGACCACCGCGGGACGCCGAAGGCGTTCCTGTCGCTCGCGACCGGGCGCGAGCTCTGGGCGAACCGCTTCGGCTCGCTCACCGGCGTGCGCGTCGCCGCCGCGGACCAGGAAGCGCTCGAGCGCGCGCTGCTCGCCAGGCTCGACCCCGCCGCGCTCGGCCTCTACTTCTTCGACGTGCGCACGCCGGCGCTCGCCTCGTCGAGCTCTCCGACGGACTTCGGCGGCCTCTTCCTCGCGCTGAGCTTCTTCTTGATCGCGTCGGCGCTCCTGCTCACGGCGCTCCTCTTCGCCTTCGGAGTCGAGCAGCGCAGCGTGGAGATGGGGACGCTCCTCGCGCTCGGCTTCCGGCAGCGGACGGTGCGCCGCGCGATGCTCGCCGAGGGCGCGGTGCTCGCCGCGCTCGGCGCGCTCTTCGGCGCGGGCCTCGGCATCGCCTACACGCAGCTCGTCCTGCGCGGGCTCGCCACGGTCTGGCGCGGCGCGGTGGGCGCCACGCAGGTCGAGTTCCACGCGGCGCCGGCGACGATCGCGGGCGGCGCCGGCGCCGCGCTCCTCGCCGGCGTCCTCTCCATCTTCCTCGTGCTGCGCCACCTCGTGCGCAAGAGCCCCCTCGACCTGCTCGCCGGCAAGGCCGGTCTCGCGCCGGCGCGTGCTGCACGGCCGGTACGCGGGGGGCGCGCGAGCGGCATCCTGGCGCTCGCGCTCGCCGGCGCCGCGCTCGTCCTCGGCCTGTCGCGGGACGCGACGCTCGACGCGGCCGGCACCTTCTTCGGAGCGGGGGCGCTGCTGCTCGCCGGAGGCCTGGCGGGCACACGCTGGCTCCTCGCGCGGCTTTCGGGCAGCGGCGGATCGGTCGCGCGCTCGGTCGCGGCGCTCGGCGTGCGCAACGGGACGCGCCGGCCCGCGCGCAGCGTCGCGACCGTCAGCCTGCTCGCGTGCGGCTCCTTCCTCGTGCTCTCGATCGGCGTGCACCATAGAAGCGCGGTGGACGAGCCCCACACCCGCAGCTCGGGGACCGGGGGCTTCGCGCTCTTCGGGCGCTCGACGCTGCCCCTGGCCCACGACCTCGCGACGAGCGAGGGGCGCGAGGCCCTCGGGTTCCGCGAGGCCGACCTGGGCGGCGTGGGAGTCGTGTCGATGCGCGTGCGCGACGGCGACGACGCGAGCTGCCTCACGCTGAACGCGCCGCAGAAGCCGCGCCTGGTCGGCGTCGACCCAGCGCAGCTCGCCGAGCGTGGGGCGTTCTCGTTCGTCGCCTCGGAGCGCGAGGTGCAGGGGAGCCCGTGGGAGCTCTTGCGCGGGACCACGCCGGACGGCGCCGTCCCGGCCGTCGTCGACCACGCCAGCGCGACCTGGGTGCTGAAGAAGAAGGTAGGCGACGCGATCGAGTACCAGGACGAGCGCGGGCGACCGTTCCACGTGCGCATCGTCGCGACGGTCGCGAGCTCGATCCTGCAGGGCCTCGTCGTCGTCTCGCAGGAGGCGTTCCAGCAGAGGTTCCCCTCGGCGTCGGGATTCCGCATGTTCCTCGTCGACGCGCCGCCCGCGGAGGCCGCGGCCGTCGCCGAAGAGCTCACGCGCGCGCTCTCCGAGGTGGGGCTCGAGCTGACCCCCGCGGCGCAGAAGCTCGACGAGTTCAACGCGGTGCAGAACACGTACTTGAAGATCTTCCAGCTGCTCGGCGGTCTCGGCGTGCTGCTCGGCAGCGTGGGCCTGGGCGTCGTCGTGCTGCGCAACGCCCTCGAGCGCCGCGGGGAGCTGGCCGTCGTGCGCGCGATCGGCTTCCGGGCGGGCGACGTGCGGCGCCTGCTCTGGAGCGAGCACGGGCTAATGCTGGTCCTGGGCCTCGCCGTCGGCTGCGCGGCGGCGCTCCTCGCGCTCGCGCCCGTCACCCGGGCGGCGCCCGTGGACGCTCCGCTGCGCGGCGCCCTGCCGCTCGCGCTCGCGATGGCGCTCAACGGCGCGTTCTGGATCGGGGTCGCGTCGCTGGCGGCGGTGCGCGGGCCGCTGCTCGAGGCGCTGCGTAATGAATAGGTACCCGCGGGCTCGTGGACCGTCGCCGCTAGAATGCTCCCTCGTCGACGCCCTCCGGAGGACGACATGCACTGCTCCCTTCGCGCCCCCTTCGCCCCCCTCTGCCTCGCGACCCTGGCATTCGCCCAGGACGAGAACCAGGCGCCCGCGCCCCTCGACCGCGCCGCGCTCGAGGCCGCCTTCTCCGCCAAGCTGACCGGCGCCAAGCTCGTGGGCCGCTTCACCGCCGACGACGCGCCCGAAGGCCGGCTCGGCACGGACAGCTACACGCTGGGCGAGGTGAGGAAGCTCGAGAACGGCAAGTGGCTGTTCCAAACGCTGATCGAGTACGGCGAGAAGAGCCTCAAGGTGCCGCTCGTGATCGACATCGAGTGGGCGGGCGACACGCCGGTCATCACGCTGACCGACTTCGCGGTGCCGATGATGGGCAAGTTCACTGCGCGCGTGCTCTTCTACGGCGACCAGTACGCGGGCGTCTGGAGCGGCGGCGGGACGCACCGCGGGGAGATGTACGGGAAGATCCTCACGGCGGCCGAGCTCCAGGAAGCGGGGGATGAGCACGGAGAGCGCGGCGGGGGCGACGGCGGCGACGATGGCGACGATGGCGGCGCCGGCGGCGACGGAAAGGGCGGGCCGCGCCTCGCCGGCCTCGATCCCGCGCCTCCTCCCGCGCCCACAGAAGAGAAGGACTCCGCCGCCAAGGAGTGGCCGTCGTTCCGCGGCTACCGCGCGCGCGGCGTCGCCGACGGTTTCCAAACGGTGGCGAGCTTCGATGTCGACTCTGGCGAGAACGTGTTGTGGAAGGCCGACATCCCGGGTCTCGCCCACTCCTCGCCCATCGTCTGGGGCGACCGGATCTACCTGACGAGCGCGGTCAGGCTGGAGGGCGGCAACCCCGAGGTGAAGGTCGGCCTCTACGGCGACATCGCGCCCGTCGAGGACGAGGGGCCCCAGGCCTTCATCGTCCTCTGCCTCGACAAGGAGAGCGGCGAGATCCTCTGGGAACGCGCGGCGTGGGAGGGCGTGCCGAAGTACAAGCGCCACCCCAAGGGCAGCTTCGCGGCGCCGACCCCGGCGACCGACGGCGAGCGGCTCGTCGCCTTCTACGGCACCGAGGGCCTCTACTGCTACGACGTGGAGGGCGAGCTGCAGTGGAAGAAGGACTTCGGCGACCTTGACGCGGGGTTCTTCATGGTTCCCTCGGCGCAGTGGGGCTTCAGCAGCTCACCCGTGATCCACGACGGCCGGGTGATCGTGCTGTGCGACGTCCAGGGGCAGTCCTTCCTCGCCGTCCTCGACCTCGCGACCGGCGAGGAGGTGTGGCGCACGCTGCGCGAGGAGGTCCCGACGTTCGGCACGCCCACGGTCGACGTGCGCGAGGGCCGAAGCCAGATCGTCTGCAACGGCTGGAAGCACACCGGCGGCTACGACCTCGCGACCGGCAAGGAGCTGTGGAAGGTCACCAAGGGAGGAGACATCCCCACGCCGACGCCCGTCGTCGCCCACGACCTGATCTACATCACGAGCGCCCACGGCCAGCTCGCTCCGCTGTATGCGGTGCAGTACGACGCCGAGGGCGAGCTCGACCTCGAGCACGAGGAGGTCGCCTGGGGGACGCCGCGCAAGCACGGGTGCTACATGTCGACGCTGCTCGTCTACGGCGACGAGCTCTACGGCTTGAAGCGCGAGGGCATCCTGCAGTGCTTCGACGCCCGGACCGGCGCGGAGCACTACCGCGAGCGCGTGAGCTCCGGCCCCAACGGCTTCAGCGCCTCGCCGATCGCCGCCGACGGGAAGGTCTACGTGACCAGCGAGTACGGCCAGGTCTACGCCGTGCGCGCCGGGAAGACCTTCGAGATCCTGGGCGAGAGCGAGCTCGTGGACGTCGCGATGGCCTCGCCGGCCGTCTCCGAGGGCGTGATCTTCTGGCGCACGCAGAGCTTCCTCGTCGCCGTCGGCAAGAAGAAGGCGGGCTGACGGCCATGTGGCTCTTCTCCGCGCTGCTCCTCGCCGCCCAGGGCGAGCCGACGGGCGACGTGCACTGGCCGCAGTTCCGCGGACCCGGCGCGCGGGGCATCGCGCGCGGTCACCAGACGCCGACCGAGTGGGACGTCGCCGCGGGCAAGAACGTCGTGTGGGTGACCCCGATCCCGGGACTCGCGCACTCGAGCCCGATCGTGTGGGGCGAGCGGGTCTTCGTGATGACGGCCGCGCGCTGGGAGGGCGAGTCCGAGCTCTCGAGCCTCTACGGCTCGCCCGGCTACGGCGCCGGAGATCCCGTCGCGGACGAGGGCCCGCACGCGTTCCTCGTGATGTGCCTCGACAAGGCGTCGGGCGAGGTCCTCTGGGAGCAGGTCGCGCACTCGGGAACGCCCAAGGTCAAGCGCCACCCCAAGGCGACGCACGCGAACTCGACGCCCGCGACCGACGGGAAGCACGTCGTCGCGTTCTTCGGCTCCGAGGGGCTCTACTGCTACGACTTCGAGGGCGAGCTCCTGTGGAAGAAGGACCTCGGAGTGCTCGACGCCGGCGCGCCCGGGATGCGCGACTACCAGTGGGGCTTCGCCGCCTCGCCGATCATCCACGCCGGCCGCGTCGTGGCGCAGTGCGACGTCCAGGACCAGTCGTTCCTCGCCGTGTTCGATGTCGAGACTGGCGCGGAGCTCTGGCGCACCGCGCGCGACGAGGACCCGACGTGGTCCACGCCCGCGATCGTCCCCGCCGCGGGCGAGCGGCCCGCGCAGATCGTGTGCAACGGCTACAAGCACATCGGCGCCTACACGTTCGACGCGGGCAAGGAGGTGTGGAAGCTCTCCGGCGGCGGCGACGTGCCCGTCCCCACGCCGCTCGTGGTCGGCGACATGATCTTCATCACGAGCGCCCATGGCCGCATGCAGCCGATCTACGCCATCCGCGCGGACGCGAAGGGCGAGCTCGACATCGACCCCGAGAAGTGCGCCGCCATGGCGTGGAGCCACCCGCGCCGCGGGATCTACATGCAGACGCCGCTCGTGTACGAGGGCCTGGCGTACTTCTGCGCCGACGGCGGCGCCCTCGCGTGCTACGACGCCGAGACGGGCGAGGAGCACTACCGCGAGCGCCTCGGCAGCGGCGACGCCGGCTTCTCGGGCTCGGCGGTCGCCGCCGGCGGCAAGCTCTACTTCACCGCCGAGAACGGCGAGGTGCACGTCGTCGGTCCCGGGAAGAAGCTCGAGACCCTCGCGGTGAACGACCTCGGCGAGACGTGCCTCTCGACCCCGGCGGTGTCGGAAGGGCGACTCTTCTTCCGCACGCGGAGCCAGCTCGTGGCGGTGGGTGAGCTCCCATGAAGCTCAGGTGGATGTAGACTCGCGCGACCCGCGACCCTCATTCGTAGAGGAGATCCCTCCGATGCCCTTCCCCTCGACCCACCGGCTGCCCCGGCTGTCCCTCTTCGCGCTCGCCCTCGCCGCCCCTCCCACCGACGACTGGCCCGCGTGGCGCGGCCCAGACGGAACCGGCGTCGCCGCGAGCGCCGCCCCCACGACGTGGAGCGACACCGAGAACGTGAAGTGGAAGGTCGCGATCCCCGGGCGCGGCTTCTCGACGCCCATCGCGCTCGGCGCGAGGATCTTCCTGACGACGGCCGTCTCGACGGGCGAGGAGCCCCAGGTCGTCGAGGAGGACGGCGGGGACGGCCGGAGCTTCGCGCGCGTCGTGCCCACCGAGCAGGCGTTCGTAGTGCTGTGCCTCGACCGCGAGAGCGGCGCGGTCCAGTGGGAGAAGAGGGCGAACGTCGCCACGCCGCACGAGGGCTACCACCGGCAGTACGGGAGCTGGGCCTCGTACTCGCCCGTCACCGACGGCGAGCGCCTGTACGTCTCGTTCGGAACGTGGGGCATCTACTGCTACACCCTCGAGGGCGAGCTCGTCTGGAAGACGGACCTCGGCGTCGAGATGGAGATGCGGCGCCAGTTCGGCGAGGGCTCGGCGCCCGTGGTCCACGGGGACACGCTGGTGCAGGTGCTCGACCAGGAGGGCGACTCGCTCATCGTCGCGCTCGACAAGAAGACCGGCAAGGAGCGCTGGCGCGCGGCGCGCGACGAGCCCTCGAGCTGGGCCATGCCGGTCGTCGCCGAGGTCGGCGGCGTGGCGCAGGTCATCACGTCCGCGACGAACGCCGTCCGCAGCTACCGTCTCGCGGACGGCGAGCTGATCTGGACGTGCTCGGGCCTGGGCGCGAACGCGATCCCGGCGCCGCTTCTTAGCGGCGACACGGTCGTCGTGATGACCGGGTACCGGGACCCGAACATGATGGCGATCCGGCTCGGCGGGAAGGGCGACCTGAGCGGGACCGAGGCCGTGCTCTGGCAGAACCCGAAGGGCTGTCCCTACACGGCCGCGCCGGTGCTGCACGACGGCAAGATCTACGCCGCGATGGACCGCGGCTTCCTCTCCTGCTTCGACGCCAGGACCGGCGAGGCGACGTACCGCGAGGAGCGCCTGCCGCGCGGGACGTCGCTCAAGGCGTCGCCCGTCGCTGCCGGCGAGCACCTGTACGTCGCGACCGAGTCGGGGGAAGTGCACGTCGTCAAGCTCGGACCGGAGTTCGAGCTCGTGGCCACGAACACGCTCGCGGACCAGTTCTTCGTCGCCTCGCCCGTGGTCGTGGACGGGGAGATGCTGCTGCGCAGCGAGACGCACCTCTTCTGCATCGCGGAGGAGGAGGGCGAGTAGCCCGTCGCCCCTCAGAAGCGCAGCACGTTGACGTCCCCCGGGACCAGCGTGACCGTCTCGCGCGCGACCACCTCCTCGTCCAGGAAGAGCACCAGCTCGTAGACCCCCTCGAGCACGCGGTACACGAACGACGCGCCGCCCTCGATCCCGCCCTCGGTCGAGCTCACCTTCGACCCGCCGCGCACGATCGAGAGCGGGACCTCGCCGCCCTCGGCGTCGAGGAGCCGGAAGCGGTCCGCGCGGGCGGGGTCGCCGTCGAGCTCGATGCGCAGGTGGCAGGCGCGGGCGTGGGTGTTCACGCGGATCTCGGCGCCGTCCTCGAGCTCCTCGACCTCCGCCGGCCAGAGGCAGCGGCCCTCGACCCCATCGCCCGATACCACCAGGGACGCGCGCCGAAGCGGCAGGCGCTCGAGCACGAAGCGGCCCTCCGCGTCCGTCCGCGCGCTCGCGCCCGTCGAGTCCCAGCAGGTCGATAGGCTCTCCCCGTCCGACCTCTCGTAGGACAGCTCGAACGAGCGGTGCCCGATCCGCAGGTTCGCGTCCGCGACCGGCTCTCCGGCCTGGGACACCACGCGTCCTTCCAGGCGGCGGTAGCCGCTCTGCGTCGGGAGCTCGATCTCGAGGTCGTTCGCGCCGGCGCGCACCGGACCGGAATCGACGCGCAGCAGGCCCTCGACGTCCATCGCCGCCACCACGTACTCGCGGTCGGTCAGGCCTTCCAGCCGGAAGCGGCCGCGCTCGTCGGTGTGCGTCCAGCTCCAGAGCGCGTTGGGCGCGCCGGCGCTCGCGCCCGCGGACTCGAGCTCGGCCATGGACGGGAGGCCGGCGGCCAGGCCCTCGAGCTGCACGGGGCTGTCGTCGTCCATCCCGAAGAAGGCCGGGTCGGCGATCCACACGCGGGCTCCGGCGAGCGCGTTCCCGGCCTCGTCGACGACGCGCCCGCCCAGCGAGAGGGGCGGGCCCGAGAGGCGCAGCTCGACGAAGTCGGGCCAGCTCGGGCCGCTCGCGGTCTCGAGCGCATCCTGGCGCGCCGGGAGGAAGCCGGGGTGGACGGCGACGACGACGCGCGCGCTCGCGCGCACCTCGGGGTCGAACGAGAAGAGGCCTTCCGTGTCGGTGCGGACGACCGCCCCGGCCGCCGAGACGCGCGCGCCCTCCACGGGCGCTCCGCCGGGGTCCGTCAGGCGCCCGCGCAGGTTCGTCTCGCCGGCGATCAGGCGCTGCAGCTCGACGAGCAGGTCCTCGTCGCCGTGCGCGGGCGCGTCGCGCTCCAGCGTGGCGTGGCCGTCCTTGGCCGCGACGAGGCGCGCGCCGTCGACGTAGGGGACGCCGCGCAGCTCGAAGCCGCCCCCGTCGTCGCTGACGACGCGGTAGCGCTCTTCGAGCGAGGCGTCGAGAACGTGCGGGAAGCGCCGCTGGAACCCCTGCGGCGCGTGCAGCTCGAGCGCGGCGCCGGCGAGCGGCTGGCGGAGCTCGTCGACGACGCGGCCCGCGAGGTCGATGGAGCGTGCGACGACGACGATGGGCGCGACATCGTGCCCGACGCGCACCTCGCCCGCGAGGACCGTGGCGTAGCGCGGGTCCTCGGCGCGCACGACGCCGCCCTCGGTCGTCTCGAGCTCGAAGCGGCCGCGCGCGCCGCTTTCGAGCTCGGTGCGCGCGCCGCTGCGCGACGCGAAGACGAGGCGCACGCCGGCGACCCCGCGCGCCTCGGCGCCCAGCACGCGCCCTTCGACCCGCGGAACGGGCGCCGCCTCGACGGTCGCCGGCGCGCCGGGCGGAGCCTGCGCCGCGCGTCGTTCGCTCGCGGCCGCAGCCGCGGACCCGGGCATCGCGGCGTCGCGCTGAGCCGCGACGATCGTCGTCGCTGCGGCGTCCGCGGGCCCGGGCGTCTCGGGATCGCGGGGAGCGTTCGGGCCGAGCAGTGGCGGCAGGAACAGCGCACCGCAGGCGAGGGCGGCGCACACCGCCCCGATCTTGAGCTTGGCGTCCATGGCGAGGGCTCCGAGGGTCGTCGCCCCTGCGGGGCCGACGAGAAGCGGTCCGGAAGGTGGCTTTCCCCACGCCGCGAGGAAGGCGCCCATCCACTCCGAGCGCGGCCCTGCGCCGTCCAGCCGCTCGCGCAGCCGCTCGAGCCCGCGCCGCAGGCGCGAGCGCACCGTGTCGAGCGGAACGCCGAGCCGCGCTGCGATCTCGGGTGGCGGGAGCTCGTCGAAGTAGCGCAGGAGCAGCGTCGTGCGGAACGGCTCGTCGAGCTCCATCAGGCGCTCGACGAGGCGCCGGTGCGTCGCCGCGCGCTCCACGACGTCCGTGGGCTCCTGCGCCTCCGGCCGAGCCGCAGCGCGCTCGCGCTCCTGGCGCCGGCGCTCGCCGCGTCGCTCCTCGCGCAGGAGGCGGCGCATCACGGTCGCCAGCCACGCCCGCAGGTTGCCCGCGTGCCGCGGCGGCCGCCCGAGCGCCGCCGCCCACGTGCGCTGCACGAGCTCGTCGGCGGCGTCCGGATCGGCCACCAGGTGGTGGGCGAGGCCCCGGACCCAGCCCGTGTGTTCGAGCAGCGCCTGCTGCGAGGAACGGAGGGGGGGAGGCATCGTTTCCAGCCTGATGGCCGCGCTCCCGCGCGCGGACCACGATTGTCGCCGGAAACTCGCCCGAGCTACTCCTCGCGGAACCGGAACGAGCCCAGCACCCGCCGGTCCACGGCGTCCAGCCCGGTGTTGCGGAACTCGACCGCCAGGAAGCGCCCCCGGTAGGGGACCACGTAGGACACGACCGGCATCCCGAAGGGCCCGTCGTAGTGCTCGTAGCGGTAGAGGGCGCCGGGGCGGCCTCCGAGCTCGGTCTCGCCGACGGGATCGTGCTCGCCCCAGAGGCCGCGGTCGGCGGCGCGCTCCCTCGTCGTCAGGCTGATGCTCACCAGCGGCGCACCCTCGAAGCGGAAGCGCACGCCGTCCTCGTCGGTCTCGGCGCGGTACTCGCGGGGGAGCTCGCACGAGAACCCGAGCGCCTCGTGCTCGTAGGTCATCCAGCTCGCCGTGGCCGGGTCGAGCCGCGGAAGCTCGCGCGGGAGGAGGACGAAGAGCGCGAGCCCGAGCGCGAGCGCGCCGGCGATCACGAAGAGGTCGAGCGCGCCCCAGCGCCGCTCACTCATCGCGAACGGCGCGGATCAGCGCTTCCATGTGATCGAGGTAGCGCGTCAGCGCGCGGCGGCCGGCGGCGGTCAGGCGGAAGGTCGTGCGCGGCGTCCGGCCCTGGAACGACTTGCGCGTGGTCAGGTAGCCCGCTTCCTCGAGCTTGCGCGCGTGGACGGAGAGGTTGCCGTCGGTGGCGTCGAGCAGGCCCTTCAGGTCCTTGAAATCGAGCACATCGTTCACGGCCAGAGCGCTGAGGATGCCCAGGCGCATGCGCTCGTGGATGGTCGGGTCGAGCTCGGCCGGACGCTTGCCGGGCAGTCTGCGCAAGTGCGAGCCGGCGCGCTTGCTCGCCTTCGCGCCATCACCCATCGTGGCGCCTCGCGATCTGCCAGCCGAAGACCATGTGCGCGCCCCCGAAGCCCAGCGCCATCCAGAGATCGCCGAGGGCCGCGGGCGCCGCGAGCGCGCACAGGCCCAGCGCCATGAAGACGACGCCGGCCCACGTGACGAGCTTGAGCGAGATGTTGCCCGTGCCGGTCACCGCGACGCCGTAGCTGAGGAGCCAGAGGCCCGGGAGCCGAGCCTCCAGCCCGGCGTCGACGAAGACGGCCGTCAGCGCCGCGCCCGCGACGAGCGGCGGGACCAGCGTGCCGAAGAATCGGAGCCCCACGCGCGACTCGAGCGACTGGCCCACGCGGCGCGCCTTGTGCACGAGGAACGAGGTCCCGATCGTCGCCGAGAGGCCGGCGGCGACCACCCACAGCGCGAGCCACTCCGCGGTCGATCCGGTGCGCGTCGCCGCGAGGGCGGTCACGAGCGCCGTCCCCCCCATGATGATCCAGCCGAGACCCGGGACGGCGGCGAACGCCGATGCGCGGTCCATCGTCTCACGGATGAAGCAGAGGTCCGCGCTCGCGCGCTCGCCGAGGTCCAGGTTGCGGCCGGTCAGGGGGGGACGGGAAAAGCTCATGAACGTGACTCTCTTTGAACAAGAGCTTTGTGCCACAAAGTATACGCTCCGGGCCCGGAGTCAAGGGCCGTTCGCGAAGTTTCTGGACCCGGCGCCCGGGCGCCGGGACGGATCGCCGGCGGAGGCCGCCGCCCGGGCCGCCCGCGCCGGACACCGCGCCGGGGAGACTGCGCCGCGAGGAGCGGACGAGGCCCCGACCCGGGCGACCCGCCCTCCCGGCGCGGTGGTAGCATGAACGGCGTCCGGCCGGAGGTGAGCCGGCCTTTCCAAACAAAGGAGCTCGGGAATGCCCTCGCACATCTTCGAACGCCGCTGCACGCGGCTCGCGGCCCTCGTCGGCCTCGCCGCCTCCGCGTCCGGCCAGAGCGAGGTCGATTTCGTCGACGTGTCCGCGGAGCGTGGGATCGGACCCTACACCCAGGCGCCCGGGATGGGCGGCGGGGTGGTCGCCGCGGACTACGACGCGGACGGCGACGTCGACTTCTTCGTGCCCACCGCCAAGGGCCTTCCCGACCAGCTCTACCGCAACCGCGGCGACGGGACCTTCGAGGAGGTCGCGGCGCGGGCGGGCGTCGCCTCGCTGGAGGGCAACCGCGCGGCCCTCTGGTTCGACTGCGACGGCGACGGCGACCTCGACCTGGTCGTCGTGGGCGACGACTGCTACGCCGACCCCGACTGCGTGCACGGGGTCAGCGCGCCCAGCGTCAAGCTCTACCGGCAGGATCCCGGCGGCGTCTTCGCCGATGCCAGCGCCGCCTCGGGCCTGCGGCTGGCGGTCCTGCCGTCGGCGACGCCGCACGTGTCGACGATCTCGGCGGGCGACATGGACAACGACGGGGACCTCGACCTCATTCTCAATGTATGGGGGGGGCGCTCGGGGCTCTTCCGCAGCGCCGGGGACGGGACGTTCACGGACGTGACCGCGGCGAGCGGCTACGTGCCCGCGGGCAGCGAGTGGCAGGCCGACTACGAGTGGCAGACCATGTGGCACGACTTCGACGGCGACGGGTGGCAGGACATCTACGTCTGCGTCGACTTCGGCTGGAACCGGCTGCTCCTGAACCGCCACGACG
>Ga0302046_10000497_pt1 | contig 39452 bp, 29 predicted proteins | sample RVTome_11_FD_200261 | JGI IMG/M metagenome (GOLD analysis project Ga0302046, IMG submission 200261) | Soil microbial communities from uranium-contaminated site in the Upper Colorado River Basin, Wyoming, United States - RVT147D111 (version 2) ...
CCCAGGGCCTCGGCGATGTGATAGCCGCCGACGGCCTGGGGGCTATAGATAAGGGCCTGTGCTCCTTGCGCCGCCTCCCACTCTTCGGCCAGAGCCCGGCGGAAGATAGACTTGAAGCGTCGGGAGGCCTCGGCCATCCGCCTGGGTAAGCCGAGCACACCGCCGGACTGCTCCAGGGCCCTGCGCCCGGCCTCGCTGTTGACCAGATCGATGACGTCATTGCTCATGGACGCATAGCCCAGGCCATGCCCCTGGATCCACGAGGCGAAGCTGGAACTGGTGCAAACGGCCACGTCGTGGCCGACCTGCTGCAAGGCCTGGCCCAGCGCCACAAACGGCTGGATATCGCCGCGTGTGCCCAGGGACAACAGTAAGATTCTCATCCGTCTTGCCTCTTCACGTATGGTGCCGGGCGCGGGCAGGGTTACAGGATACAAGGCCCACCTGACAATACGCGCCTCCGACCCCAAAAGCCTTGCGCCAGACGGAGTTCGGCAGCGCCCGCTATGCCATGCTGGGCGGCAATCACTATTACGTCGACTGGGGCACCTACGCGTTCCGGGGCGGGCTGTCCTATTTTGCGCAGCTCAACCGGCCCTTCATCGAGATGCACTTCCAACTCCAGGGAACCGTGCACCTGGGGCAGAACGCGTTCGCTCCCGAGTCCCGTCTGCGTTCCGGCGAGATGAACTTTTTCTATAGGCCCCCGGGAAGCAGCCGGTACGCGCTAGACGTAGACAGCGAAGGCACCGTCTTCGAAGTCCTGCTCGCTCCGGCCTATTTCACCGGGCTCGCCGAAAGGTACCCGCTTCTGTTGGGGCCGTTCCTGGAACAGATGATCCAGCAGAAACCCTTCTTCCTGAGCCCCGCACCGCTCCAGATCACCCCCGCTATGTGGGGCATCATCGAACGCATCCGGCAGCGAGAGGCCGGCAGTGGGGCCGGCTCCCTGTTCCTCGAATCGCAGATCCTGGAGTTGCTCGGGCTCCAGTTCGGGCAGGTGAAACAGCCCTGCGGCCGCGATGGGCAGGCGCTCTCTCGCGCGGAGGTGGAGAGGCTCTACGCGGCCCGTGACGTGCTCCTGGCCCGCATGACCGATCCGCCGTCGCTGGCCGAGCTGGCGCGGCACGTCGGGACGAACGAGTTCACGCTCAAGCGGGGCTTCAAAGCCCTCTTCGGCACCAGTCCCTACGCCTTCACCCTCGACCGCAAGCTCGAAACGGTGCGCGCTTACCTGCTCGACACCGACCTGAGCGCTGCCGAGATTGCCTCCCGCGTCGGCTACAGTGACCCTGCTCGTCTCACGCATGCCTTCCGTAAGCGGTACGGGACGCCGCCCAGCCACCTGCGTACACTACACGTACATCAATTTCCTGTTGCGATGGCGTGCCAGGCCGTCCCATCCCAGATCCAGGTATCCCCATAGGCAATAAAATCATCACCATGACGAAGCCTGCCCCCAAAGACCACCATCTGCTCGCGCCGGCTGTCGTACACCAGGGCCGTGTTGTAGCGCGGAGAGGGCCCCGCAATCTCCAAATCCGTAAGCACCGCCCCGCTCACCTCAAAGAGCGCGCCTAGCGCCGTGAATCGGTAGTTCTTGCCTCCAAAGAGCAACAGTTGACCGCGCGCCACGTCATAGGCGGCTGCGTGGTGATCCAGCGTCGGGTTGGCATACGGCTCCGACAGGGATTGCCAGCCTCTCCCATCCCACGCCCAGAGGTCCGCGTAGAGTCCGCCGAGCCACAGTCCGCCATAGAGCATGATGTGCTGGCGTTTGGCGTCATAGGCCATGGCGAAGGCAGCCCGAGGGGCCGGTCCCCCGGTATGCACCAGCTTGTTTCATCCCATTCCCAGGTATCGCGTAACGTCCTGTGCTGGTCGTCACGACCACCATGGAGCACGATCTTGCCGCGTTTGCTATCGAAGGCCATGGCGGCATATCCTCGGGGAGAAGGCCCCGGTACCTGGATCGGCGTCCAGGCCCTGCCGTCCCATTCCCAGGTGTCTCCGAGCATATCGGATCGGGACGTAGCTCCTCCGAAGAGGACGACGCAGTCGCGCAGGCTGTCGTAGGCCATAGCATGCCCCCATCGGGGAGCCGGGTCACGCGGGGCAGGCCCGTCGATCGATTCGTGGACCGCCCCGGGCATGAGCAGCCATAGGAGGGGAGGGATGATACGAACGAGAAGCATGGGTCATGCGTCGGTGAGAAGGCGGAGCCACTACCGAACACGTGTACCTACAGGCAGGGTCGAGGATCCAGGCGCCCCGGGAAGGCCACGGTCGTAGGGTCTGTGCGCCTGTTGCCGGCCCAGGTAGAGCAACAGCAGGAAACCGGCGAAGGAGAGGAGCCCTGTCAGCAAGCCCACGGCCCTCCACGCGCACATCCCGGGCAATTGCCGCCCGATGTAGAGCCCCGTAGCCACCCACAACAAGAAGCCTATCGAGACGAGGTCGACCATCAACGCCCAGGCGTCGTTCAGGAGATCGAACCAGCCGGCATGACTGAACGCGATGGTGGGGATAACGCAATTGAACATGTCTTGCATCTTGCAGCTTGCACCCCCTATCCTGTATCCAACCTCCCACGCCTATCCCCGTCCTACGACCATGAAACACGCGCTGAGTGCCGCCCTCCTGATCCTCGCTGCTTCCGGTGCCCTCTACGCCCAACAACCCATACCTGCGGTCACCGGCGTCGAGCCGCAGCCGCTGCATGCCCAGGCGCTGCGCCTGGCCGAGGCGCTCTCCTTTGTCGGAAGCCCCCTTGCCGATAGCGACCTCGCCCGCCTCCAGGCCCTGCAGGACGAAGCGCTGACGGAAAGCACGGCCTGGACCATCCAGCAAATCCTCGATCCCTACGTGCTCGCCTACGTCGACGTCAACCCGGAAGGCCGGGTGAAGGTAGAACGCGGCCTTGCACAGGCGGAGCTCTACCAGGGGGGGTGGACGAGCTTCCTCGTCAAGGTTCACAACCAGGCCGGCGTCACGGCCCGCCTGGAGGTCGAGAGCGCCAACGCGGCCCCGGCGCTGCACCGCTCGACGGGCGCGCCGCAGGTGGAGCCGGAACATGCGTTGAGCCAGGGGCAGCTCGACAGCCGTTTTCTCGAAGTGTATCTCTACCGCAACCGTCCGATGCAGCCGCGCCTGTCGGGGCTGAAGCTGGAGTACGGCATCCTGCAGATCTTCAGCAAAGACGCCGGTCCGCGCGAGGCTAAGCTCGGCTTCAACATCGGCCAGGGTTCGCAGGACATTGGCTTTCGCAACACGGTAGACATCCTGTTCGAGAGCCGGCCTTCCGTGAAGGTCGTCTTCCGGGTTCAGGACGACGATGGCGCGCCTACCATGGCTTCCTTCATCATTACCGACGGCATCGACCGCATTGAGGAGCCCGAAGACGAACAGGCGGGCGAACGCGACTACCGCATGACGATGGCGCGCACCGAGTTCTGGGGTTGGGGACCGTCCAAACAGCTCCGCGGCATCTACCCGCTGCCCTCGCGCCGCATCGCCGCCCGTGATCCGTACCCGGATTTTTTCTTCCATCCCCAGGTCTACCGCGCCGACGGCGAGTACGTCCTCCTGCCGCCCGGCACGTACAACGTCACCGTCACCCGCGGCCCGGAATACCTGGCGCAGACCAAGCAGCTTGTGGTGCCGGAAGGCGTCGACGCCGTGGAAGCCAGTTTTCGTCTCCAGCGCTGGGTCCATCTGGCCGGCCTCGGGTGGTTCAGCGGTGACCACCACGTGCACGCTGCCGGATGCAGCCACTACGAGAGCCCGGAAGAAGGCGTCAGGCCCGAGCATATGTTCCGCCAGATCCAGGGCGAGGACCTGAACATCGCCGCCTCGCTGGCGTGGGGGCCGTGCTGGTACTACCAGAAAAAGTTTTTCACCGGCAAAACCCATTCGGTCTCGACGGCCAGGCACCTCCTCCGCCAGGATGTGGAGGTGTCCGGCTTCCCGTCGTCGCACGCCGGCCACATCGTGCTGTTGCGGATCCGGGAGGACGATTACCCCGGCACGTCGAGGATCGAGGAGTGGCCGAGCTGGACCCTGCCTGTCTTGCAGTGGGCGCGGGACCAGGGGGGTGCCGTGGGATATGCCCACTCCGGTTGGGGGTTGGAGCCCGTGGAACCGACCGATGCGCTGCCGAACTACGTGCTGCCCAAGATGGACGGTATCGGTGCGAACGAGTTCGTGGTGGCCGTCACGCAAGGCGCGGTCGATTTCTACTCGGCCGGGGATACCCCGGCGCCGTGGGAGCTCAACATGTGGTACCACAGCCTCAACAACGGCTACCGCGTGCGCCTGAGCGGCGAGACCGACTTTCCGTGCATCTTCGACGAGCGCGTGGGTCTGGCCCGCAGCTATGTCCAGATCGAGGCGCCGCTCGACTACGATCGGTATGTGGAGGCACTCAAAGCCGGCCGGGGCTACGTCTCGGACGGACGCTCCCACCTGATCGATTTTACGGTAGCGGACGTCGTGCTCGGCACCCGGGAGAGCGAGGTACGCCTGGCCGCCCCGCAGGCTGTGACGATCAAAGCACGCGCCTCGGCCTATTTACCGCCGGAGCAAGACGAAACCGGCGCCCGCATCGCCCACAGTGCCATGAGCGACCAGCCCTACTGGCACGTCGAGCGCGCGCGCGCGGGCACGTCACGCCGGGTGCCGGTCGAGTTGGTCGTAAACGGCGAGCCGGTGGCGCGGCAGGAGATCACCGCCGACGGCGCCTGGCACGAGGTGCAGTTCACCCATGCGATCGACCGGTCGAGCTGGGTCGCCCTCCGCATTTACCCGAGCGCACACACCAACCCGATCTTCGTGCTGGTAGCAGGGCAACCGATCCGCGACCGCCGCAGCGCCGCGTGGGCCCGTGCCGCCGTCGACCAGTGCTGGAAGATGAAGGTCGACCGCATCCGCGAAGCGGAGCGGCCGGCCGCCCGGGCAGCCTACGACCGCGCCCGGGGGGTCTACGACCGGATGATGCAGGAGGCGAACTAAGGCAACGCTTTAAGATACAGGTTGGCAAACTGGATCGGGGCACCCTGGTCCGCAAGGGCTATCGGGCCCTGCAGCGGGAGTTGAGGCACCTCCACCTGATCAATGACCGTTTGATCGTTTAAGACGACGCTCAGTTGGTTCCCCGTCAGGGTAATCACAAAGCGATTCCACTGGCCCGGTTCACGATCGGCCCTGACGGTTGGGGTTAGCCGGGTACGCAGGGCGGGCGGCATCGGCTGGGCCTCGCCCTGCACGAGCAGGCCGCCGGAACCGACCGGCCTGTTCCGGATGGCGATCCGGTGCGCGGCACTGCCCCGCACATAAATACCGCCCGCTCCCGTATCCGATGCCTGTCCCGGCTCGGCCTCCGGCGTAAAGCGCCAGTCCGCAATCAACACGAAATCGCCATACGCCTGCTCGCTCCGGAGAGGCATGGACCCCGCCGTGTTCCGGCCAGCATAGTCGAGGACCCAGTCCCGGGCCGTCCAGTGTTCACGGTGGCCGGGTTCCGCCTGCCAGCCCGTAAGGTCAATCCCATTGTAGAGCGAAACAAAGCCTTCATCGACCGTAGCGACCGCGGACGGCGGTGGGTTTGACGAAGGCAAGGTTTTGATGCGCAGGTTGCGAAAATGAACCTCCGACCCTTCTGACTCAAGCACGACATACCCTTTTCTCGGCACAGACTCCGACCCGCCGGAGACCACTTTCCCGTTGACGGCCAGGGTGAGGCGTCCCGCTCGGCTCTCGACCCGATAATGGTTCCACTGCCCGGCCGGGTGGGCGCGCTCTTCGCTGGGCAAGCAGCGCATCCACCCCTGCGGATGCGGCCGGTCCGGCGTCATCGTGGCTCCCTGAATGGCGAACACATCCCCGTGGTTACCGTCCATCACCTGGCACTCTACCGCCCGCGTAAAGGGCTGCCCCCGTACGGGCAACGCATCGCTATAGACGAAAAGACCTGCATTGCCCCCCGGATGAAGATGGCGCCACTCGAGTTCGAGGATGAAGTTTTCGTAGTGCTCCGTCGTGCGCAGGACGCCCGTCGGCCTCCCGGAGCAGACGATCATGCCGTCGCGCACGGTCCAGGTGCCGGGCGCCCCGTTGACGTTGACCCAGCCGGAGAGATCCCGTCCGTTAAAGAGCGGCACGAAGTCGGGTTCTTCCGTGCAGCCTTGCCAGGCGAGGCCGGCCATCAGAAAGAGGACATACCGAAAGGTGTTCTTCATCGTCATGATCCAGGCGTTGCGCTTGTCAGGCCCGATGGACTATAGTAATAGGGTATGGCCTCGTGGAGGACCGGCTTTTCGAGCATCTCGGTGCATCGGTTCTGACGCGGGGGCCATACAGCGTACAACCGCAATAAATACGTAGGTGAGAAAAATGGCAAACCGAATTTCGCGCCGTGACTTTATCGCTACCGGGGCGGCAGCGGCTACGGTCCTGTCGGGATTCCCCTTCGTGCGCACGGCCCGCGCCCAGGAGACGCCGATAAAAATCGGGGTGGTCGGCACCGGGGGACGGGGTACGGGCGCCTGCGCCAACGCCCTCGCGGCCGACCCGGCCGTGGAACTGGTGGCCATGGCCGAGATTGCCCGGGAACGCGTCGATCAGAGCCTCGAAGCCCTCAAGCAGGACCCCGACTTGCAGGGCGAGGCCTACCAGGCACGGATCAAGGTTACCCGGGACACCATCTTTATCGGCCCCGACGCCTTCAAACAACTGATGGCCCTGGACCTGGATTACGTGATCCTGACTACGCCTCCAGGATTCCGGCCGCTGCACTACGAAGAAGCCGTGAACCGTGGATTGCACGTATTCGCGGAAAAACCCGTGGCTACCGATCCCGTGGGCTGCCGCGCGATCCGTGCCAGCGCCGAAAAGGCCAAACGACAAGGCTTGAGCGTGGTGGTCGGGCTCAACGCACGCCACGACCTGGCCGTGATGGAGACCGTCAAGCGTATCCACGATGGCGCCCTGGGGAAGATCACCGGCGGGAGCATCCATCGCCTGGGCGGCGGCCTCTGGCACCGAGGCGCCGACCCGAGCTGGTCCCCGATGGAATACCAGATGCGCAACTGGTACTACTTCTGCTGGCTCGGCGGCGACCAGATCGTAGAGATGGTCGTGCATCAGATTGACCTGATGAACTGGGCCCTGGGGGCCACGCCGGTAAGCGCCCTGGCCCAGGGCGGTCGCCAGCAGCGCACCGATCCCAAGTACGGCAACATCTACGATCACATGACCGTGGACTACGAATACCCGGGCGGGGTGCACGTGCACCTGATGTGCCGTCAGTGGGACGACTGCGCCAACGAGAACGAAAACAGGGTGATCGGCACCCTTGGCGAGAGCGACAGCCGCAGAACCATTCTCGGAGCCAACCCCTGGCGCTACCCCGACCAGGACGACCTGCTGCATAACGCCAGCGTGTATGAGCATATGGAACTGATCCAGAGCATGCGCAACGGAGAGGCCCGCAATGACCTGCTCGACTTCGCCATCGACAGCACCCTGACCGCCGTGATGGGCCGCGAGTCCGCCTACACCGGCAGGCGTGTTGCCTGGGAGGAGATCAGGGAGTCCGCGTTGAACCTCTTTCCGGAGAGCTACCAGTTTGGCCCGGCTCCGCAGCGGGCTGTGCCGATCCCCGGGTCTCCGCGTCCGGTATAATACTCACTCGAAGACGAGGGTGCCGAAGCGCTCGAATTCGTGGAACGTCGTCTCAATCGGGGCCCAACTCCAATAACTCGTCTGCCCGTCGTCGTAGTCGATCCGGTAGAAGTTGGCCCGCCAGCGCATCCCCGGTTGCGGCGGGACCTTCGGCAAGGGGATCAACAGGCCATAGGGGACGAAGACCTCGGCCCGCCATCCTGCTATCGTAGCACCCGGCACGGGCGATCCGCCGAGGATGGACACGGCCTTGCGCGTCACCCGATCTCCTTCGTATTGCCAGGGGATCCACCCGAAAAACGCGCCCTCGAAATTGGGGATGAGCAGCGGCAATTCGTAGCCCAGCGGAGAGATTTCGTATTCGAAATAGAGCGGGTGTTCTTCGTCGGTCCAGAAAAAGAACTCGTAGACATCCTCCGTCCACAGCTTGAGATAGTCGCCCTCCAGGCTGGCGGTGAGCCGGTTGTCGGCGCCGTCGAAGAGGACGTAGAGGCCCGTTTCCGAATAGAGCATCTTGACCCGGGTGGCATAGCCGTGGCCGCCGTCGCGGCGGACAGCGAGCGGCGTCCAGTCGGTTTGCTCCCAGGCGGGGTTGCTGCCGTCGCCGGTCACCTCGAAGTCGGTTGTCCGGGGGACGGTAAGCGACGGGTTCGTGGAGGCTTCCATGGCGGGTGTATCCGGGAGGGCTTCGGTTTCGGACGGTGGGGCCTGGCACGCCTGCAGGCCGAGTAGCCACAGGCTCCAGAGGAGGAGGCGAGAACATCGCCGTGGGTGGGTGTGCATGAGATCCCTCTTGGTTAAACGCCTCCGGTTGCCCCGATGGTTTCGGTTTTAGGCCCTGTCAGGGGTCTGTAGGGGATGAACCGGCATGCAGGGCGGGTTGATTCCGGAGACTACCTTTCGTAAACTTAACCGATAAAGTAAACCGCAGCGTAGCGGGGGACACGTCTCGTGCAGGGAAAAGACGATGGCTAAGAGAATACGTCTCATCGACATAGCTGAGCAACTAAACCTCACCAAGGTTGCGGTTTCCAAAGCCCTGCGAGATCATCCCGACATCTCGAAGGAGACCCGGAAGCTTGTCAAGAAGACGGCGGCGGAGATGGGCTACACCCCCAACCTGCTCGCGCGTTCGCTCTCGTCGCAACGGTCCAATACGCTGGGCGTGGTGGTGCCCAAGATCGCGCATACCTTCTTTGCTTCCGTCATCGATGCCATTCAGGAAGAGGCGACGAAGGAAGGATACGGGATCATCCTGGCCGTTTCCAACGAGAATGCGGCTCTGGAGCGCCAGCATATTGAGCGGTTGCTGGCGATGCGGGTCGACGGGTTACTCGTATCTGTCTCCAAACAGCGACCGGACCTGGAGGGCTTCCGGCGCGTGCGGGACATGAAGGTGCCGCTGGTTTTCTTTGACCGCCAGGTTGAAGGTCTTGGATTCAGCAGCGTCACGGTGGATGACCGCGAGGGTGCTTTTCAGGCGGTGGACCACTTGATCGGGCAGGGGTACCGGAAGATTGCCCACATCGCCGGAACGCCGGAGGTAGAGATCGGCCGCGAACGCTGCATCGGGTATGAACTGGCGCTGCAAAAGCACAATGTGCCCCTCAAGGCGTCCTGGAAGATCGAGGGTGGTTTCGATGAGTGGCACGGCTACGACGCGTTCCTGCAGATCCTGGGGTCGGGTGAGCTGCCCGAGGCGGTCTTCACCGTGACGTTTCCCGTGGGGTTAGGCGTACGGGGTGCGATGCGCGAGCACGCACCGGAACTGCTCGACACGATCCAGATCATCACGTTCGGCGATGGCGGTTTGAACGAGTTTTATACCTACCCGCACATCTGTGTGCGTCAGCCTACGCAGGAGATGGGACGCCGGGCGGTGGAGATCCTGCTGGCGGAGATAGAAGAGGAAGGATCGGGGCCGCCCCAACACATGGTGCTGAAGACGAACCTCGTCACACCGCAGCATTACCAGCTGCCTCCTGTGGATGGAGCGGTGAAGCAGGTGCAGCTAAAGGACTGAAGAAGCCGGAACCCGATGCAGAGCGTTCTTTTTTGTCTCGTTTCTTAACCGGCTAAGGAGGTCATGCTCGTTCAGCGTTGGCGTATCCAGGCTTGGTGTTTTCATGGAGGGCACGATGCACGCTGTGCTTAGCAAAGCCGCCCTCTCTCACCAAGGGATAGTGGATGGCCCTGTAGCCGCCCACTTCGATCTGCCGGAGCGCGTGCTTCAGTTCGGCACAGGGGCCTTCCTGCGTGGGTTTGCGGGCTTCTTCGTCGAGCAGGCCAACCGGGTCGGCGTCCTGAACGGACGAGTGGTCATGGTCGGCTCGACCGGAAGCGGGCGTGCCCGGCGGCTCAACGACCAGGACGGGCTCTACACGCTCTACGTGCGCGGCCGCGAGAACGGGCGGCTCGTCGACCGGGCACACCTCATGGCCGCCGTAAGCCGGGCGCTGGCCGCGCAGGACCAGTGGGCCGACGTGCTCGCCTGTGCGCGTAATCCCGCGCTGGCCCTCGTCATCTCGAACACGACGGAGGTGGGCCTCACCCTCGATGAAGACGATCGCATCGACCTGGCCCCGCCGCGCTCGTTTCCGGGCAAGCTGACGGCCGTGCTCTATGAACGGGCCCGGGCGTTCGACTACGACCCGGCCAAGGGGCTCATCATCCTGCCTTGCGAACTGGTCGAGGACAATGGCGATCAGCTGCGCCGCATCGTGCAGGTGCTGGCCGAGCGCCGGGCCCTGGGTGCGGACTTCATCCACTGGCTCGGCGAGGCCAACCGATTCTGCAACACGCTCGTCGACCGCATCGTGCCGGGCACGCCGGGCGTGGAGGAGGCCGAGGTACTCTACCGCCGGCTCGGCTATCGAGACGACCTCCTGACGGTGGCCGAGCCGTACCGCCTCTGGGTTATTGAGGGCGGTGCGGATTTGCAGGCCCGTTTGCCGCTGGCCGGCGTCGATCCGGGCATCGTCATCACCGAAGACATCACCGCGTATCGGGAGCGAAAGGTGCGCCTCCTCAACGGCACACACACCCTCACGGTCCCGGCGGCGCTCCTGTGCGGCACTGAAACGGTGTACGAAGCCGTCGAGCATCCGCTCGTCTCGCGCCTGGTGCGGCGGGTCTTGCTGCACGAGATCGTACCCGGCCTCGACGCAGCCCCGGAGATGGCGGACGCCTTCGCCCATGAGGTGCTGGAACGGTTTGCAAATCCCTTCCTACGCCATGTCCTGCTCGGCATCACCTTCCAGCAAACGGCCAAGATGCGCGTGCGGGTCGTACCCTCCCTGCTGGGCTATGTCGCAAAGAAAAAGGCCGTACCGCCCTCGATGGCTTTCGGGTTTGCATGTTTTCTCCTGTACCAGCATCCGCATCATCAACAGGCGTTCGCAAACCGGCCTGCTGACGACGCCACCGCGTACTGGCAGGCGCAGTGGCAGGCGGTAGACATGCACGAGGATGGGCAGGTACACCGGTTTGTGGCTCGGGTGGGTGGGGCCGAGGATCGCTGGGGGGCGCGGCTCGACCTCGTGCCGCAGTTCACCGAAGCCGTCACGGCGCACCTGGTGCGTGCGTGGCGGGAGGGCGTACCCGCAGCCCTGGAGGCCCATCTCCGCGCCGTGGAGCCGTAAAAGAGGGATTCCATGAAAATCGTCACCCAGCCTGTTCCCGAGGAGGGTCGTCCCCGAGTATCCGGTCCCCGGCCTTCAGGGGCTACGCTCCGGCAGACTACCCGTCGGCAGTTCGTCAAAGATGTTGCCGCTGCTGTGGGCGGGTTCCTCGTTCTGCCCGGCCTCGCCTCCGGGTGCGGCCCCGGACGCACCTCCGGTTCCGCCGGCGAAGACGCCGACGCCTGGAGCCGCGTGCCCGAGATCCTTGCCCGGATTCGCTCGCCCCGTTTTCCCGACCGCGACTTCCCGGTGACGGATTTCGGAGCCGTAGAGGGCGGCGCGGTAGACGCGACCGATGCCTTCCGCCGGGCCGTTGCGGCATGCCGTGCTGCGGGTGGGGGCCGGGTGGTTGTGCCGGCGGGAGTGTTTCTCACGGGGCCGGTCCACCTGCGCTCGAACGTCAACCTTCACGTGGTGGAAGGTGCCACCCTGCGGTTCTCCCGGAACCCTGCGGACTATCTTCCGGCCGTCTTCACGCGGTGGGAAGGCGTCGAACTGATGAACTATTCGCCGCTCATCTACGCTTTCGAACAGGAGAACGTGGCCCTGACCGGCGGCGGCACCCTGGACGGACAGGCGGACGAGGGGTACTGGTGGCCGTGGAAGGGGCGGGAAGCCTACGGCTGGCAGGCGGGGATGCCGGAGCAGGGGCCTGCCCGCGCCCGGTTGTTTCAGATGGCCGAGGACGGTGTGCCCGTCGCCGAGCGCGTCTTCGGCGAGGGGGATTACCTCCGGCCCAGCTTCGTCGAATTTTACCGGTGCCGGAACGTGCTCATTGAGGGCGTGACGATCTTTCGTTCGCCGATGTGGCTGCTCCACCCGACGTGCTGCACCAACGTCACGGTGCGGGGCATTACGGCCCGTTCGCACGGGCCGAACAACGACGGCTGTGACCCCGAGAGCTGCACGGACGTGCTCATCGAAGGGTGCTTTTTCGACACGGGCGACGACTGCATCGCCCTCAAATCCGGCCGCAATGCCGACGGCCGCCGCCTCGCCCTGCCGATCGAGAACGTCGTCGTGCGCGACTGCACGATGCGCGACGGCCACGGCGGTGTGGTCATCGGGAGCGAGATGTCGGGCGGCGCGCGCGACGTGTTCGCCGAGCGTTGCCGCATGGACAGCCCCAACCTCGACCGCGTGCTCCGCATCAAGACCAACTCGGTACGGGGCGGCTTCGTCGAGGGCGTGTACATGCGTGACGTCACGGCGGGCCAGGTGGCCGATGCCGTGGTCCGCGTCAACTTTCTCTACGAGGAGGGCGATGCCGGCGCCTTCGATCCCGTTGTCCGTGACATCGACGTGCGCCGTGTGACGAGTGAGAAGAGTACCTACGCGCTCTACCTCGTGGGCTATCCGGAGTCGCCCGTGCGGGGTGTGCGCCTCGTCGGGTGCCGGTTCGCCGGCGTCGAGCAGGGGAACGTCGTCGAACACGTTGAAGACCTTGATCTCAACGACGTCCTCATCAACGGGGAACGCGTTGCCCTTGCGACCCTGCATCGATAGGAACCATGGCTCGTTGTCCCCTTGCTTGCTTCTTCGTCGCAGTCGTGCTGAACGCCCCGGCGGCCTGTGCGCAGCAAACCGTGTACGTCGCGTCCGACGGGACGGCGCTCGGCACAGGCACGATCACCGCGCCGTTGCACTCGATCGAGGCCGCCCTTACCCGTGTGGCTCCGGGGGACACCATCCGTGTCCGCGGCGGTACCTACCGCTCTTCGACGGCAATCCGCCTCGACGCGGGCGGGGCGGAGGGCGCCTATCTCCACATCTGGGCCTACCCCGGCGAGACACCCGTCTTCGACTTTACCGGCGCACCTCGCGGCTTCGACATACGCGGTGATTACCTGCACCTCAAGGGACTCGTCGCCGAGCATGCCGGAGACAACGGCGTCTACGTGAAGCAGGCTTCCTACAACATCATCGAGCTGGTCGTCGCGCGCTACAACGGGGACTCCGGCGTGCAGGTGGAGGACGGATCCGCGTACAACCTCTTGCTCAACGTCGATTCCTACGGCAACTACGACGCGAGCAGCCACGGAGAGAACGCGGACGGCTTCGCCGTCAAGTTCGGCGTCGGGCCGGGCAACGCGCTCCGTGGATGCCGCGCCTGGGGCAACGCCGACGACGGGTTCGACTTCTGGTCGCGGGAGGATCCCGGTCAGCAGGGCGTCACCGTCGAGGAAAGCTGGGCCTTCGACAACGGGTACAACGTGTGGAGCGACCCGGACTTTCAGGGCGACTCCAACGGATTCAAGCTGGGGCACGGGCCGGGCGCGCACGTCCTCACGAGGAACCTCGCCTGGGGCCACCGTGCCCACGGGTTCGACGTGAACGGCAATACGAGCGGCGTCATCCTCTACAACAATACGGGGTACCGCAACGACGGCACCAACTTCTACTTCGACGACGATCCGGCCGTGGAAGAAACGGGGACCTATCTGCTTCGCAACAACCTGTCCTTCGGCGACGTGCGGATGGATCAGGGCGTGGTCGACGATGCCTACAACACCTGGAACGCAGGCATCCCCAACGTCCAGCCCTCCGACTTTCTCAGCACCGACGCCACAGGCGCCGACGGCCCGCGCCAGGCCGACGGAAGCCTCCCGGACCTCGATTATCTGCACCTCGCGCCCGGCAGTGCCCTCATCGATGCCGGCCTGGAGGTCGGACTTCCCTTTGCCGGGGCGGCGCCGGATCTGGGGGCTTTCGAAGCGAACCCGGACACCGGCACATCGATCCGCGAGGGGAAGGAGATCCCTTCTCGGATCAAGCTTTATCCCAACTATCCCAACCCGTTCAACCCTGCGACGCGTCTTTCTTTCGAGATCTCCGAGGCGGGACGCGTCCGCCTTGCCGTCTACAACGCGCTGGGCCGCCATGTCGCGACCCTGCTCGACGAAGTGGTTCCCGTAGGGCACCATACTGTAGCGTGGAACGTGGCGGGCCGTGCGTTGCCCAGCGGCGTCTATTGTGCCCGGCTTGAGGCCGGGGGCGCGGCGGCCTTGCGGCAGATGGTGCTCCTGAAGTAGACCTTCAATCTGGCAGCCGTGGACGTCCTCGCCGCTGACCCTTTCACCGGGCGGCGTGAGGTCGGGATTCTCAACCCCGGCGGTCAGCGAAGCATTACCGTCGGCGGGGAGCGCGATCCCATAAGCAGTCCGTCGAGATGGCCGCGTTGCGGTAGCGCACCCGACGGCTCTCGTCGCCATTACGTCAAGACTTTGTTAAATTCTTGCAAAATACTTAACCGGTAAAGGTTGACATTGCTCTTTACGGCCCTCTCTGTTATTATTTCATGAAGTAACTTAACCGGTAAAGAACGGACTTGCCCCTGCTAGAAACACCCGCAGACTCCTTCTTGTACGGTGTCGTAAGCGCTTCCGAAGAGCAATAGCGTACACCCCGGACTTCCTGTAGGCCCCATCGATGTCGTGCATGGCGGGAGCCGCTCTCTCTTCGCGTGTCACCTGATCCAGAAAGGGGTGAACCATCATGATTCGTTTCCCTCCTTTTGCATCGTCCTGCGCTCGTTCTGCATCCACCTGTTGTCCGGAAATCACGGCTCGGGCCTGCGCGCGCTCGCCCACGTCCGGCAGGAAGGACGTTTTTCTCGGAGCGCTTGTCTCGCTTGGATTCCTTTTTCTGGCAACGCCCGCCTTTGCCCAGGGTATCGTATACGGCGTCGTCAGCGACTCGTTGACCGGGGAGACCTTGCCGGGTGCCCACGTATTCCTGCTTGGCACGGCCCGAGGAAGCGCCACCGACGTGGAAGGTGCCTACAGAATCAGCGGCATCCCTGCCGGGACGCATACGATGCGGATCTCCTATCTGGGGTATGAGACCCGGGAGGTGGCCTTGTCTGTTGCCGACGATCAAACCCTCCGGCACGACATCACACTGACGCCCTATACCCTGCAGGGTGACGAAGTTGTCGTAACGGCACAGGCCGAAGGCCAGGCCGCGGCCGTCAACCAGCAGCTTACGGCCAACACCATCGTTAACGTCATCTCCGAAGAGAAAATTCAGGCGTTGCCGGATGCGAACGCTGCCGAGGCGATCGGTCGGCTGCCGGGGGTAGCCGTGCAGCGGTCGGGCGGTGAGGCCCATAAGATCGTCCTGCGCGGGTTGAGCGATACGTTCTCGAGCATAACGATAGACGGTGTCCGTATTGCCGCCACGGATGCGGAGGCCCGGGGCGTGGACCTCAGCACGATCTCCCAGGGGTCGCTGGCCGGCATCGAGTTATACAAGGCCCTTACGCCTGATAAAGATGCCGATGCCATCGCGGGCAGCGTCAACCTGGTCACCAGAAAAGCCCCGGCCGAGCGCCTGATTCGCTTTGATGCCCGAGGCGCCTACAACGACCTGAACACCACCCTGGGCCAGTACGACGTCCTGTTCCGGTTCGGGGACCGTTTTTTCAACGACGCGCTCGGCGTGCAACTCACCGGCAACCTGGAACAGCGGGATCGGAGCAAGGAAAACTTCGATCTGTCCTATGACCTCGGCCTCGCCAGCGGGACCGACTACGAGATCACCGATATCCAGTTGCTCTTTACGGATGAGACGCGGTCGCGCCAAGGCGCCAGCTTTCTGCTCGACCTGAACACACCGGACGGCGGCTCCGTCCGGTTCAACAACAACTATAACCAGACCGGCCGTGACTTCGTCGACTACCACCGGAATTACCCGACCGACGGCGACGAACTGTTTTACGGGGCCCGCAACCGGGAACAGGATATCTACACCCTGAGCAGCGCGCTCCGCGGAGAAAACTACCTGTTTGGCCTGACGGGCACCTGGGGAGCCTCCTACGCCTACTCCAAGTCGGATTATCCTTTCGACTTCGACATCAACTTCACCGAACCGTCGGTCACGGATGCCGAGGGCAATCCTGTTGCCGGTATGCAGCGGATCCCGACCGACCTGCAGAAAGGCCCGCCGGAAACCATCAGTGATTATGCGCTGAACAACTTTCAACGCGCCTATTTCTACACGGCTTTCTACCGGCAGGAGGAAAACACCGAAGAGGAGCTCACCGCTTTTCTCGATCTCGCCAAAGAGTATAGCCTGGGCCCTGCCGTAGCCGGCGCCTTCAAGGTCGGCGGGAAGTACCGGCAGAAGACACGCAGGAGGGATCGGAGCGAGTTGTTGTCGCCGTACTACAACGAAGCCTTCCCGCGGTACGTGATAGGGGAAGACGGCACGATTCGCGAGAAGACGTTTGCGGGTACGCCTTTCGAAGGGTTGGATATGGTCGGGGACCGGATCCTGGTGACCAACCTGCTCGATACGGTTCCGGTAGATCGGGATATCTTCGACAGCTTCAACCTCTATCCGCTCCTCAACCGGGACCTGATGCGCTCCTGGTGGAACCTGAACCGCAACGGGTTCTCCGATGCGAACGGCCGGGATCCGGAATTCGAGCGCAACCGGGAGGCCGACGCCTTCTTCTACGACATTGCGGAGCGCGTCTCGGCCGGGTACGTGATGAACACGCTCCATGCCGGGCGGCGCCTGACGCTCCTGGCCGGCCTGCGCGTCGAACATGAAAACAACGAGTACGACTCCCGCTACTCTCCCAACGATCTGTCCGGCTTTCCGGTACCCTCGGGCGCCATCCGCGACACGGCGGCGACGCACCGGGAGACGGTCTGGCTCCCGAATGCCCATCTGACCGTCCGCCCCACCGATTTTTTGAGCATCCGCCTGGCCGCCTACAAGGCGCTGGCCCGGCCGAACTTCAACCAGCGGCTGGCGAGCTTTGTGGCGCGCAAGGCCGGCACGTTCTATCCCGGCAACTCCCTGTTCGTCGGCAACCCCGACTTGAAGGCCGCCGAAGCCTGGAATTACGAGGTCAACACCTCGGTCTACAGCAACAAGATCGGTCTGGTATCGGTCTCCGTCTTCTACAAGGACATCCAGCATATGTACCACCTCATCGACGGCGCCTTCTTCAATGCGGCGTCGGCCGATTCGCTCTTCGGAGACCTGGGCATCAACGCCGTCAACCCCTTCGAGACCCAGGGGTTTGCGCTGACCTATCCCTTCAACTCGTCCCGGCCGACGCGGGTGTGGGGGGTGGAGTTCGAGCATCAGGCCAACCTGCTGTTCCTGCCCGGGCTGCTGCGCCATTTCGTCTTGAGTTACAACCTGTCGCTGGTGCGGTCCGAGACCTACATCCCCGGTACGGATACCGAAGAGTTCTTCATCGAACGCCCGCCGCTGCCGCCCATTCCGCAGCTTCGGTATCTCTTTGTGGAACGGGAGCAAAAGCTGGAAGGGCAACCCGAGCTACTGGGCAACGTCTCCATCGGCTATGACATCGGCGGTTTCTCGGCGCGGCTCTCCGTTTTTCACCAGGGCGAATACAACGCCCGCTTCTCTCCGAACGGGAGAGACGACCGGGTGGTGAACGGGTTTACCCGGTGGGATCTCGCGCTGAAGCAACAGGTCTTCAACAACCTGTTCCTGATGCTCAACCTGAACAACTTCACAGGCGTGAAGGAAGGGACGACCGTCCTCAACAGGGTGCAGGGCTGGCACCTGCTGAACGACAGCGAAACGTATGGCTTCACCGCCGATTTCGGCGTACGCCTGACGCTCTGACCGGCCGCCACGGTCCCATACCGTGCGGCAGCATGCGCCTGGCTGAAGGCGCTGAAAGCTTCAAACGCAACCAACCATGGAGGAAACCATGTCAAGAGTTACACTAGGGTCGTTTATTCCCCTGGCGCTGGCCGTCCTGCTGTGTCTACCCGGTATCGGGTACGCACAAGAAATGATCATCGAGCCCACCGCCGGGGGAGGGCCATATCTCAACGAGATCATCGCGGGTGATACGACGGCCACCGGCGAACGCAGTGACCCGGACCGGATCTATGTGCTCCGGCGAGACGGCATCTACCTGACGAACGACGACATCCGCGTCGAGGACTTCGACTTGCGCCTCATGACGGAAGCGGGTGCGGGCGCGGGCGCCATCATCTACCCCGTCACCAACAGTGCTACGGGAGGGTTCCCCGATCCGATCATCGACATGCGCGGCCATATCTGGGTGAAGGATGTCGCACTCACCGGCTATACCGACGAGATCCCCGAAGAAGTCGCCAACATCACCAGCACCCTCGTACGGACCAACGCCCCGGGCTTCGACCTGATCATGGACGGGGTTATCATGTCGAACACGCGCGGCCAGCACGTCCGTACGGAGTCGGCAGCGCGGGTGATTCGGATCACCAACAGCATCCTCGCCAACATGGGCGATCTGGGACGGTCGAACTTCGGGGCCGGCAAAGCCATCGACCTGCGCGCCAACTCGATCGACAGTCTGATCTTCCGGAACAACACGTTTGTCAACTTCCAGGACCGCCTGATCCGGCACCGTTCCAGCACGGCGGCCATCAACCACTTCGTCTTCGACCATAACACGATCCTCAACGGCATGTCCTATCACGGCATGATCGCGCTGGGTTTCATGGGCGACGACGCCGTGATCACGAACAACCTGCTGCTGGATGCTTTCGTGGCCGGTGCCGACTCGAGTGACGCCGAGCGGCAGGCGGAGTTCGATGAGCACACCGAACTGTACGCGAACGGCAAGCCGAGCATGCCCTGGATCTTCTCGGTCCCCAACGACTCTACGGTGTGGACCGTCGCGAACAACTACTACGCGGTCTCGGACGAGGTCGAGGCCTTCTATGCGGCCTTCGGCGACGGTGCCGGAGACGACGGCAACCCGGATAACGGCACCGATGGCGACAACGATATCATCGGGGCAGGCAATCCGCTGTCCGACCATATCCTGTCCAAGTCCGGCGTCGAGCCTTTCGTCGAGGTAGACCTGGGCGTGGCGGCCCGGCCCGACGTGATGATCGGCATGGCGGAATGGTACCGTATGGAGACCGGCCGCACCAAAGAGACCACCAACTTCGTCCGTGAGGAAGATGACTTCGACCGCCGCCCGGTGACGTACTTCATAGGCGATTTCGACGCGTCCTACGCGACCACCTCCGCGGCCTACACCGGCGCGGCGCGAGGATGCCCGGCGGGGGACCTGAACTGGTTTCCGGAAGTCGACGTGGCGGCCTGCCTGACGCCTACCGCCATTGAGCGGATTTCGGCCGAGGTGCCCGCGCAATTCGCGTTGTCGCAAAACTACCCCAACCCCTTCAACCCGACGACGAACATCACCTATGCCCTGTCCGATGCCGCCACCGTATCGCTGGTGATCTACAACGCGCTGGGCCAGGAAGTGTCGCGGCTGGTTGACGGTCAGGCACAGGTCCCCGGCGTCTACAAGGTTACCTGGAACGGCGTCGATCAGGCGGGCCGCAAAGTGGCGACGGGCCTTTACCTCTACCGGCTCCAGTCCGGCGATCATCACATGACGAAGACGATGATTCTGCTGAAGTAGGGTCTGGTGGCTTTTGAACGGAAGGCGGATAGTGCCAGGCGAGCGGTGGTTCGTGTGGTGCCCGGTCAACCGGAGCGAACCACCGCTCTGCCCGCATGCTCCCCGTAGGTCCTCCGGGTAGTCCGCAGCCCTTCGCATCTTGATCGCTGTTCCTGTGAAACCGTTAGCTCTTCACCCGGATCGTTTCTTTGACGCCGAGCCGGCGGTTCGCAGCATCGCGCGGACGCTCTACGAGGCGGTGAAGGCCTTGCCGCTCGTCTGCCCGCACGGCCATGTGCCGCCGGTGCTGCTGGCCGACGACGAGCCCTTCCCGGAACCCACGTCGCTGCTGATCACGCCGGATCACTATATCTTTCGGATGCTCTATTCGCACGGCCTGCGCCTGGAAGCACTCGGTATTCCGACGCAGGACGGCACGCCCGTAGAGACGAACCCGCGCACGATCTGGCAGCGCTTTGCCGATCATTACCACCTGTTCCTCGGCACGCCCACGCGCGCCTGGCTCGACTACGTCTTCTACCACCTCTTCGACATCCGGACGAGGCTCGACGGTGCGACGGCCATGCCGGTCTATGACCAGATCCGAGAACGCCTGCAGGAACCCGCGTTTCGACCCCGCGCGCTCTTCGACCGGTTCAACATTGAAGTGCTGACAACCACCGATAGTGCCGCCGACCCGCTCGCGCATCACCAGGCCATCCGGGTCTCCGACTGGGGCGGGCGGGTGGTGCCATGCTTTCGCCCGGATGCCGTCTTTCGGATAGCCGCGCCGGGCTGGAGGCAGGAGGTTGAGCGGCTCGCCGAGGCCGCCGACCTGGAGATTACCCGCTACACCGACTTCATTGAAGCGCTGGAGCGCCGCCGGGCATTTTTTAAGGAAATGGGGGCTACCTCGACCGATCATGCCGTCCTGGCGCCGTACGCGGAACGGATCTCCGCCGGGGCGGCGGACCGGCTCTTTCAGCGTGCCTTCCGCAGCGAGGCTACCGCCGAGGATCAGGCGGGTTTCGAGGCGCACATGCTGATGGAGATGGCCCGGATGAGCGTCGAAGATGGGCTGGTGATGCAACTCCATCCGGGTGCCTACCGGGGCCATAACGAGGCCGTCGCGTCCCGCTTCGGGCCGGATAAAGGCGGAGACATCCCGACCGCTACGGAATACACGTACAACCTGAAGGCCCTGCTCAATGCCTACGGCACCGACCCCCGGCTGACCCTGGTGGTTTTCACGCTGGATGAGAGCACCTATTCGCGGGAACTGGCGCCCCTGGCCGGGCACTATCCGGCGATGAAGCTGGGGCCGGCGTGGTGGTTTTTCGACAGCATCGAAGGGATGCGCCGCTACCGTGAACTCACGACGGAGACGGCCGGCATCTACAACACGGCCGGCTTCAACGACGATACGCGTGCCTTCCTCTCTATCCCGGCCCGGCACGACCTCGCCCGCCGCGTGGATGCCAACTACGTGGCCGGCCTCGTCGCGCGCCACCAGGTGGACCTGGACGATGGCCGCCGCATGATGCGTGCCCTGGCTTACGACCTCGCGAAAGCCACCTACCGGCTGGATGCGCAGCCAACGGCTACGTTGGATCTTGCCGCAGGTGCGGACGGGGCTGTTGCCGCAAACAGACCGCCGGGATGAGGAGATCGGTACGCCTGCCCGATAACGGATGACCTCGTCATGATGAAGAAAGGAACGTATCTGCTCATCCTGCTGCTCTGGATCACGGCGCACGCGCACGCACAGCCGATGGACCAGGCGGACAAGCCCTGGTCCGTTCGAATGGCCGAGTCGGTCATGGAGCGCCGTCCTCTCATTCGAGAACGGTGGGATTACGAGACGGGCACCGTGCTGCGCGGCTTCGAGGAACTATGGAAAAAGACGGGCGATGCGCGTTACTTCGACTACATCAAGCAGAACGTCGATGCGTACGTGGGCCCGGATGGCACGATCCGCACCTACAAACGGGAGGATTACAACCTCGACAACATCAACACCGGCAAGCTGTTCTTCCTGCTCGATGAACAGACGGGCGATGCGCGTTACCGGATCGCAGCCAGCACGCTTCACCAGCAACTGCAAGACCAACCCACTACCCGTGAGGGCGGCTACTGGCATAAGCAGCGCTATCCCTACCAGATGTGGCTCGACGGGTTGTACATGGCGGAACCCTTTGCCGCCCGTTACGCGACGACGTGGGGGGACCCGGAACAGGTAGAGGAGGCGCTCCGCCACGTGGCACACCAGTTCGAACTGGCCGCGCGCCACTTGCGCGACCCGGCAACCGGCCTCTTCTACCACGGCTGGGACGAGAAGCGGGTGCAGATCTGGGCCGACTCGCTCACGGGCCGCTCCGCTAACTTCTGGGGCCGCGCTATGGGCTGGTACGCCATGGCGCTCGTAGACGTGCTGGACCACCTGCCGCAGGAACACCCGGAGCACGGCCAGATCGTCCGCATCCTCCAGCAGTACGCCGAGGCGGTAAGCAAGGTGCAGGACCCCGTCACCGGCGCCTGGTATCAGATCCTCGATCAGCCGAACCGCCCGGGGAACTACCTCGAAGCCTCGGCGAGCAGCATGTTCGTCTACACCCTCGCCAAAGGCGTCCGCAACGGCTATCTCGGCGCCGACTATCTGGCGGTCGCCCGGCGCGGCTACGACGGCCTGATCAAGCAATTTGTGACCGTAGAGGGCGGGCTCGTCAGCCTCAACCGGATCGTCAGCGTCGGCGGGCTCGGCGGGGACAATGACCGCGACGGTTCTTTCGAATACTACCTGAGCGAGCCGGTCGTCTCGAACGATCCCAAGGGCCTTGGCCCGTTCATCCTTGCAAGCCTGGAGATCGAAGCGGCTGAGACCGCCCTCTCCGGCACGCGCTAACCTCCTGCCCGTCATGCAAACGATCCTGCCTGCCGCGGCCTGGCCGGCGGCCTGTCTCGTCGCCCTCCTCGCCCTCCCCGTCACCGCACAGACGCTCACGGTCCGCGTCGAAAACCCGCTGGCGGTGCCGCGTCCGGACGAGGTCGTCTCGCTCGATTGGGCGGCGTTGCAGCGCCGCCATACGGCGCTGGCCGAGGACAACGTGCGCGTGGTCGATGCGGTCTCGGGCGAGGAAGTCCTGTCGCAACCTCTCGACAGCGACGGCGACGGCACGACGGATGCCTTGCTCTTTCTCGTGAGCCTGTGGCCGGAGGAAGTCCGTGAGTACGCCGTTGAAGCCGCGCCAGCATCGTCGGCCGGTGCCGCGCGGGTCTTTGCCCGGCACGACGACTACCGCGACGATGTGGCTTGGGAGAGCGACCGGATTGCCTATCGCACCTACGGCCGGGGCCTCTGGAACGCCTCCGAGTTCGAACCGCTCGTGAGCAGCGGCATCGACGTGTGGCCCAAGCGCGTGCGCGACCTCATCATCGAGCGCTGGTACGAGAAAGGCCACGATGCGTATCACCTCGACACCGGCGAGGGTGCGGACTTTTACTCCGTCGGCCCGACGCTCGGGGCGGGCGGGACGGCCCTCTGGCGGGACGGTCGGCTGTACCGCGCCGAGAACTTCACGGACTACCGCATCATCGCGAACGGACCGATCCGGACCATCTTTGCGTTGACCTATGCGCCGTGGCAGGCCGCCGGCCTTACGGTCTCCGAGACGAAGCGCATCACGCTGGACGCCGGGCAGCACCTCTTCAAGGCCGAGAGCCTCTTCGCCAGCGAGGGGGCGGACTCGCTCACCTACGCCGTCGGCTTCGTCAAAAGAAAGGAGGGTGTCGTCGGTTCGATGAAGCAGGCATCCCCGGCCTGGGCGTGGCTGAGCGCCTGGGGGCCGGTGGAGCGTAAGAACGGCGGCCACGGCGCGCTGGGTACCGCCGCCCTGCTCGATCGGGACCGCCTCGTGGCGGTGCGCGAGACGGACGACCACTACCTCGCCCTCCTCACCGCCACACCGGGCGAGCCGGTCGTGCAGTACGTGGGGGCGGGATGGACGGCGAGCGGCGACTTCAACACCGTCGAGGACTGGTGGGCGTACCTCGACGCCGTGGTGCAACGCTTGCAGGCGCCGCTCCGCGTCACCGTGCTGCCCGCGTCGCCGTGACGGATACCCTACCCCGTTGTGTTACCGCAGCGCCCGTGTTTTACATGGCTTGCGATATTGCAGCAACCCATCGATTCCGTGAAAGCCCCGGCCCGTGGCCTCTCTATTGGGGGGCCGGTGACAATGCCGTTGTGACGTCGCGCGGATGAGCGAACAGGAAGCGCCCGAGTGGCGGATCGGGGTTTTCGAACGATCCGGGTGCCTCGATTCTGGAGACTGAGCGCACGCATCCCTACATTGATGGCTGGTGGCCCCCGGTCTTATCATGGATGGGGAGCACACCGTCATCCACCCGATCCGTCCGTCACCCGCTCATGGGCGTTGCGTGGGACGAAGCCCATGGCCCATCCTTGGAACTACCATGAAAAAGAAACCCGCCACGTCCTCACGTCGAGATTTCCTGAAGACAACGACCCTGATAGCCGGCGGCGTGACGATCGTGCCCCGGCATGTACTGGGGCGGGGTTTTATCCCCCCCAGCGACAAGCTCCAACTAGCCGCCATCGGTGCCGGCGGCAAAGGGTGGTCCGACATCAGCCATGCCTACAACAACGGGGCCGAGGAGGTCGTCGCGTTGTGTGACGTGGACACCCGGAGCGCGCAGCAAGCCTGCGAAACCTGGCCGAAGGCGGCGTTCTACAAAGACTTCCGCCGGATGCTGGAGGAGATGAAAGACAGCATCGACGCCGTCACCATTTCCACCCCCGACCATGTGCACGGCATCGCCGCGATGACGGCCCTGCAACTGGGCATCGATGTCTACGTGCAAAAGCCCCTGACGCACAACATCTACGAGGCGCGGCGCCTTACCGAGGCCGCCCGCGAATACAGGCGGGTGACCCAGATGGGCAACCAGGGGGCCTCCAATCCGGAACAGCAGCAACTGATCGAATGGTTCGACCAGGGCCTGATCGGCACCGTGCATACCGTGCATGTGTGGACCGACCGGCCGGTGTGGCCGCAGGGCATCCCGGCGCCGGAAGACCGGCCTCCCCTGCCTGCCCACCTTTCACCGGAAGCCTGGGATTTGTTTATCGGACCGGCCAGCCCGGTGCCGTACCATCCCTTGTACCACCCGTTCAAGTGGCGCGGCTGGTGGCGCTTCGGCACGGGGGCGCTGGGCGATATGGGATGCCACCTGATCGATGCGCCGTTCAACGTGCTACGGCTGGGCTATCCGACCGAAGTCGAGTGCAGCGTCGGCCAGGTCTTTACGCGCGACTGGGTGCCTGAATACATCCCGGAAGGGTGCCCGCCGTCGTCTGTGGTTCGGCTGAAGTTTCCCGCTACGGCGCACAATGCCTCCGAGGTGATCCTGAACTGGTCCGACGGCGGCATCCGGCCGTTCCATCCGGAACGAATGCCCGCCGATCACCCCCTGGGTTCGGTAGACAGCACCAACGGGGTGATCATAGAAGGCACCGAGGGCGTCATGGTGTGCGGCTATTTCGGCGCGAAGCCCAGGATCTACAAAAACAACGGCGACGTCATCGAGATGCCGGAAGGCGGCGCGGCGGCCAACCCGCTGGCAGACCTGCCGGAATTCGGCCACCAGGTAGCCTGGACCCGCGCCTGCAAAGCCGGATACGGCAGCGCCGAGCACAAGGCCCTGACGTCTTCCTTTGACGTGGCGGGGCCGCTTGCCGAAGTCGTGTTGATGGGCAACCTCGCCATCCGCAGCTATACGTCGCTGGTCAAAGAGGGCGATCAAGGCGCGCGCGAATTCTACGGGCGGCGCAAGCTCCTCTGGGACGGGCAGGCCATGAAGATCACCAACTTCGACGACGCCAACCAGTTTGTGTCGCGCACGTACCGAGAAGGCTGGAAACTCATTTGAAAAGTCTACGTGCTACTTCATGGATCCTTTTGTACAAGAGGTCATTCTGATCGCCTGATTTTGCACGTAGTGGGCCAACACGCAGGAGCAAATGACCCTCCTCGGAGCACGCGCCGAGGTATCCGTCGAAGGAAGCGGTTGCTGTCCGATGCACGCATCGGGGTAGGCGACCCGTCAAAGAATCACGCATGAACAAATACAGCAAGCACGTCACGCAGAACGACACCCAGGGCGGAGCCCAGGCCATGCTGCACGCCATCGGCCTCTCCGAGGCGGACCTGGCGAAGCCGCAGGTCGGTATTGCCAGCATGGGGTGGGAGGGCAACCCCTGCAACATGCACCTGAACGACCTGGCCGTGCAGATCAAGCACAGCATCCAGGCCCGAGCGTTGGTCGGCCTGATCTTTCACGCGAGCGGGGTGAGCGACGGCATCTCGATGGGCTCCAGCGGCATGCGCTTTTCGTTGCCCTCGCGCGACCTCATCGCCGACGCCATCGAGATGGTGGCGTCGGCGCAGTGGTACGACGGTATTGTGGCGGTGGCGGGTTGCGACAAGAACATGCCGGGGTCGATTATGGCGATGGCCCGGCTCAACCGCCCGGCGCTCATGGTCTACGGCGGCACCATCCGGCCCGGCTGCTGGCGGGGGAACAACATCGACATCGTCTCGGCTTTCGAAGCCACGGGGCAGCGGGCCGCCGGGACCATCACCCAGGACGAGTTTCGCCAGATCGTACGGCGCGCGTGCCCCGGCGCCGGTGCCTGCGGCGGCATGTACACCGCCAACACGATGGCTTCGGCCATCGAGGCGCTGGGGATGACCTTGCCCTACGATTCGTCGTACCCGGCCGTCAGCGAGCACAAGCAGGCCGAGACCGAACGCATCGGTCCCGCGATCTACCGGCTGCTGGAGACCGACCTCAAGCCGCGCGACATCCTGACCCGAGAAGCGTTCGAAAATGCCCTGCGCATCATCATCGTGCTCGGAGGCTCCACCAACGCCGCCCTCCACCTGGTGGCGATGGCCAAGGCTGCCGGGGTGCCGCTGGTGCTGGACGACTTCCAGGCGATGAGCAACAGGACGCCGCTGCTGGCCGACCTCAAGCCGAGCGGCCGGTACGTCATGGAAGACCTCTTCCGCGCGGGCGGCGTACCCGGCGTGCTCAAGATGCTGCTCGGCGAAGGGCTGCTCCACGGCGACTGCATGACGGTCACGGGCAAGACGATGGCGGAGAACCTGGCCGACGTCGACCCGCTGAAGGCCGGTCAAGACGTCGTTCGGCCCGTCGATAACCCCCTCAAGCCGACCGGTCACCTACAGGTCCTCTACGGCAACCTGGCCCGCGCAGGCGCAATCGCAAAGATCACGGGCAAAGAAGGCGAAGTGTTCCGGGGTGCCGCGCGGGTCTTCGACGCAGAAGAAGCCGCGATCGACGCCATCCTGGGCGGCAAGATCAACGCCGGCGACGTGATCGTCATCCGCTACTGCGGCCCGAAGGGCGGCCCCGGCATGCCCGAGATGCTCAAGACCACCGGCGCCGTCATGGGAGCCGGGCTGGGGAAGCAGGTGGCGCTGATCACGGACGGACGGTTTTCCGGTGGAACCCATGGTTTCGTGGTGGGCCACATCACCCCGGAGGCCCAGGTGGGCGGTACGATCGCGCTGCTGCAAGACGGCGACCCGATCACCATTGATGCCGTCAACAACGTGATCACCGTCGAACGCAGCGACGAGGAACTGGCCGCTCGCCGGGCCGCCTGGAGCGCACCGGCGCTCAAGGCCGACTACGGCATTTTGCTCAAGTACGCGCATACCGTCTCCTCCGCCAGCGAAGGCTGCGTCACGGACGCCTTTCCGCAACACGTGTCCGCGCCCGTGCCTTCGTAGGGTTTGCTGCTCGAAGCAGAGAGAAGTAGAGGGCGCCGTGGTGTTTCTCTAAGGTCTGCCAGAGGGTAGTCCCATACCCGTTCTTTATACTGACGGTGCAACGTGCAAGGGCTTGTCATCCTGAGCCGAAGGCGAAGGATCTCTGTTACAGGGCTTGCTGCGCCGCACACTGAGATCCTTCGTCGCTGCGCTCCTCAGGATGACCGTGCACAGAGGTTTCTAAGAATCTGCAACAGAGAGTTAGCGTAGCACGGCGAACGGCTGATCGACCGAGCCGGCCGTCGTAGTCAGGCGGCAAAGATACGTTCCGCTGGGCCAGGCATCGGTTGCGAAGGGCACCTGATGCACCCCGGAAGCGCGAGGCTGTGCCTCCAGCAGGACCGCCACCCGCCGGCCCAGCACGTCGAAGACCTCCAGCGTCACCCGTTGCGGGGCCGGCAAGGTAAAGGTGATCGTGCCGGGTCCCTGCAACGGGTTGGGGTAGACGGCGGGCGGTGTCCTGCGTTCGGGGCTTTCCTCGTCCGGGGGGACGGCCACCGGATTGCTCGGGCCTTCCGTGTATTCGATGCGGATGAGCTGCGCGTCGCTGTTGCCGCCGCCGAAGTCGGAACCCCACTCCAGCAGGTAGATCGCGCCGTCCGGGCCCATCTTCATGGCCATCGGGCGCCGGAGTGCCATCGCCGGCACGAACGGATTGATCGCCAGGAGGTCGCCGGCATCGTCGAGCTTGACTTCATGGATCCAGTTGCGGGACCATTCGAAGAGGAAGACGGTGCCGTCGTAGTAGGCCGGGAGCTTGACATCGGAGTCGAGGGTGGGGTCGTAGTGGTAGGTCGGGCCGGCCATCGCGGTGCGTCCGCCTCCGGAGAGGATGGGAAAGGCCTGGGAAGGGCCGTAGGGATACCAGATCCACGCAGGTTTGGCAGGGGGCAGGTCCGTTGCCCCGGTGTTGTTGGGAGAAGTGTTCACGGGGGCGTCGCAGTCGAACGCTGTGTCGGAAGTGCCGGCGCCGAAGTCGTAGTCCAGGTAGGGGGTGTTGTCTCCGATGCAGTAGGGCCAGCCGTAGTTGCCGGCTTCGCGCGCCTGGTTCCACTCATCCAGCCCGGCGGGGCCCCGGCCGCCGGCCGCAGCCTGGGCATCGGGGCCTACGTCGCCCCAGTAGAGCCAGCCGGTCTCGGTGTCGACGGCGATGCGGAAGGGGTTGCGATGGCCCATCGTGTAGATCTCGGGGCGGTGTCGGGCATCGCCTGCGAAGAGGTTGCCTTCGGGGATGGTGTACGTGCCGTCGGGTTGCGGGGTGATGCGCAGGATTTTGCCCCGCAGGTCGTTCGTGTTGCCCGACGTACGCTGGGCGTCCCACGCGGCGCGGCCGGGCCGTTCATCGAGGGGGGCATAGCCGTCCGACGCGAAAGGGTTGGTGTTGTCTCCCGTAGCGATGTAGAGGTTGCCGGCAGCGTCGAAAGCCATCGACCCGGCGCTATGGCAGCATTCGTCGCGCTGCACGGGTATTTCGAGCAGCACGTGCTCGGTGGCGAGGTCCAGCACGTCCTCGGTGACCGTAAACCGCGAGACGTGTTGCTTCGGCGCGTTGCCGGCCGGCGAGTAGAACAGGTAGAGCCATTCGGTCTCGTCAAAGGACGGGTCGAGTACGATGCCGAGAAGACCGTCCTCTTGCGCCGTCGCGACGTTGAGGGTACCGGCCGTCTGCGTGGTTCCGGTATCGGGCTTGTACAGGCGAAGCCGTCCCCCGCGCTCGACGAAGAAGACGCGTCCATCGGGCGCCACGGCAAGGTCCATCGGGTCGTCGGTGTTTGCTTCGAGGACCACCTTTTCAAAGCGTTCGCTCCGGCTAGCACCGCAATCGCCCGGCGCCATGCCGGCGGCATACACGAGGCCGCGCAGGAGGTGCTCCCGGTAGAGCGGGTCGGCGTAGCTCTCGGCGGTGTGCCCGCCGGCGGTGTACCAGGCCCGCCCGCCCTCGTAGTCGTGGCACCAGGCAATCGGATGGTCGTAGCCCATCGCGCCGCCGTCGTACGTCGCCTCGTCGAGGGTGGCGAGTACGTGGACGGTGCTGCGCGGATTGCTCCGGAAGTTGTACCACTCGTCCGTCCGCGTCCACCGCTTCGGGAGCATGGCCGTAGACGGATGAGCCGGGTCGGCTACGAGGAGGGTGCCGCTCTGGATAGCGGGATGGCTCGCAAAATAGGCCCCGACGAGCCCGCCGTACCACGGCCAGTCGTACTCGGTGTCCGCCGCTGCATGAACGCCTGCGAAGCCGCCGCCCGCCTGGATGAACCGTTCGAAGGCGGCTTGTTGCTCGGCGTTGAGGACGTCGCCCGTGGTGTTGAGGAAGAGGACGACGTCATACCCGGCGAGGTTGGCGTCGGTGAAGGCGCCGGCGTCTTCGGTCGTCGCTACGGAGAAGCCGTGCTCGGCGGCCATGGCCTGCACGGCGGCGATGCCGTCGGCGATAGACGCGTGGCGAAAGCCTTCGGTCTTGGAGAAGAGGAGGGCGTCGAAGGCGGCCAGGCGCGGCGGCGGGGGATCCGCAAACACACCAAGCGCCAGGAGCGCGAAGCACGATAGGCCGAGGATGTGCCGGAGCCTGCGGGTCAGGAGGGGCCGGCGAGGCAGGTTGACGAACACGCGGTGCGCAGCTTGTTGGATGGGCATGGAAGGCTTCATGGGGGCCTGGCGTTGATACAACGGTGGGTTTCTTTCATACGGCGTCGGAGGCTGGTAATCAAGCGCTGCCCGTCTGCTCCTTCCGGCGACACAATTTTTTTGCGTCGGGCGAACGCCCTGTTGAACTAATCGCAAAAGCCGCTCGTCACTACCGTGAAAACCACCCGGAAACCCAGGCGAGCACCATGGTTCGGCACAGCGTGCAAGAGGCGGAGGCCCTGCGGCAATACCTCCTGGTGCTGCGGTGCCAGGCCGGCGATGAGCAAGCCTTCGCGGCGCTGTACAACGAGTTCAATCCCCGCACGCTCCGGTATCTGCGCGGGTTGCTGGATACGCAGGGTGCCCAGGACGTGCACCAGGAGGTATGGCTGACGGTCTTTCAAAAGATCGCTACGCTCGCCAACCCGCGCGGGTTCAGAACGTGGCTGTATCAGGTGACGCGCCAGAGGAGATGAGCTACGCAGAGATCGCCCTGGTCGTTGGGTGTTCCATCGGGACCGTTCGTTCTCGCCTGCACCACGCGAAACACAACCTCAGGGAGGCGCTGGCGGCGTCGCCGGGCTGACTGGCACCTGGCCCGTTGCATCCACACCACCAACAACTGGCACACCACAAACAACCGGAAAAAGCAGTCAGGAGGAAAGCATGGATACGTTCAGGCCCTTCAAACAGGAAGATGTGTGGTCGAAGATTGAGGCGGAGAAGCGCCGCGACCGCCTTGTACGGCGCATCAGCATCGTTGCCTGGGCGGTGACCCTGGCGGTGCTCCTGGTGTTTACCGTGATGGTGGGCATAGAAGTCTCGCGGACCCTGGCGCTCATGCGGGTCGGGGCGGTGTCGTCCGGCGCCCTTGTCGGGGTCATCATGCCGTTCATCGCCGTCGTGGGCACGGTGAGCCTGCTGATCGCCGTCTTGAGCACGGTGGGGGTGTTCTTGCGCCTGCGCACGTCCAGCCTCAGTGAGATTCAGTGGCGGTTGGCCGCGCTGGAACAGATGCTCGTGGCCGGGCCGGGTTCGGAAGAAGGCGGGGTGCCGTCTTGAGCGAACGGCCTCGGCCTGCCCGCTTTCAGAGCGAACGGACGACAGACGCAGCCGGATCACAGGGACCAACGTCATTCATACCGGAGGGTTTCTACGGGGTCGGCCAGCGCTGCCTTGATCGACTGATAACTAACCGTCAACAGGGCAACCCCAAGGGCCGTCAGGCCCGCCATGAGAAAGACCGGCCAGGATATTGCTATGCGGTAGGCAAAGTCGCCCAGCCAGCGGTTCATGGCCAGGTAGGCTAAAGGCGCCGCGATTGCGAAAGCGAGGCCGACGAGCAGCACGAACTCTTTCGAGAGCAGCACGACGAGGCCGGGCACGGAGGCGCCGAGGACTTTGCGAATCCCGATCTCTTTCGTCCGCTCCGCCGCCATCAGGGCCACCAGGCCCAGCAAGCCCAGGCAGGCGATCAGCATCGTCAGGGCCGATGCGTAACGTAGCACGCGCTCCCAGGTCGCCTCGGCGCGGTAGAACGCATCTACTTCTTCATCGAGGAACGCATAGGTGAACGGCCTGTCGGGGATGAACTGTTCCCAGATTGTTTGCAGCGCAGCCAGGGTGCTTGCTCTGTTTTCGGGCCGGATACGGACCGCGAGCGTGCGGTAGAGGTTGTTCCCCTCCAGATGCATCATCAGCGGCTCGATGCGTTGTTTCATCGACTGGAAATGATAGTCCTGTACCACGCCTACTACCTCATAGGGGGTATTCGCAAGGCGAAACGTCTTGTCTACCGCTTGCTGCGGCTCCCATCCGAAGGCCCGTGCGGCGGTTTCGTTGAGCAGCACGGCCTGTTGTGCGTCGGCTCCGTGCTCCGGAGAAAGGTTGCGGCCCGCAACGAGCCTGACGTCCAGCGTGGGAAGGAAGTCGTAATCCACGGCGGTGATGTATGTGCGGATACCCTTTTCATCCTCGGCACGCTCTTCCGGGTAGGCCAGCGAAGCCCAACTCACGCCGGGGATCTGTCCATAGGCTGCCTGGACGACGCCGGGGAGTTCTTCAATCGTGGTTGCGAAGGCGGCTTGATCCTGCTGCAAGGCGCCTGCAGGTTTAAGCAGGACGACCTGCTCTTTATCGAAGCCCAGCGGTTTGCCCCGGGTGTAAGCCAGTTGCTGCTGCACGATGGCCGTCGCTATGATCAACAGGAGGGAGGTGATGAACTGGAAGACGACCAGCCCCTTCCGTAGCGCGGAAAAACCGCCTCCCTGCCGGGCGTCTTTGAGTACCCACATGGGCCGGAAGGCGGCCAGGACGAAGGCCGGGTAGCTGCCTGCCAGCAGGCCGACGAGCACCGTGATGGCCGGCAACACGGGCAGGAGAGAGCCGGAGCCAAGCGAGGAAACAGCCAGGGTCTTGCCCGTCAGCGCGTTGAAGGTCGGCAAGGAGAGGGCGACGAGACCCAGGGAGAGCAGGCCGGCACCCAGGCAGACCAGCATGGATTCACCCAGAAACTGGGCGATCAACTGCCCCTGATGGGCGCCTACGACTTTGCGGATACCCACCTCCCGAGCACGCCGCAGGGAGCGGGCCGTCGCCAGGTTGGTGTAGTTGATGCAGGCGATAAGCAGGACAACGACCGCAATCGCTGAAAAGAGATAGAGGTAGGTGCTGTTGCCGCGCAGGTGTCCCGGAGGCTCGGCGGAAAGGGGGTCGTCGGAGAGGTAAATGCCGGTCAGCGGCTGCAACCGGTAGGTGACCTCGGCTTCGCTGTGTCTGCGCCCGAGCCGGGACAGGGTCTGCACGACGTCGGCTCGCGACGCATCTTCTTCCAACAGGACGTAGGTAACGTACCGTTCCTCTTCCCAACGCTCGGCGGCTGTGGCCTCGGTGACGATCGAAGCGACGAGGTCGAACTGGAGGTGGGAGTTATGGGGGACGTCCTTAAAGACTCCGGTGATCTCGAAAGCCGTTGCGTCGGTGCCCAGGTAGAGGAACCGGCCCACTGGGTCGGTGCCGCCGAAATATCGGCGGGCGGTTGAGGCCGAAAGGGCGACCGTATGAGGACGGTCGAGCACCGTGAGGGGATCGCCCTGGAGTAGGGGAAAGCTGAAGACAGAGAACAACGAAGACTCGCTCCACAGCAACCCGTCCTCGAAATAGGTATGCACCTCCGTTTGCACCCTCACTTTCGGCGGGCTCGTATTGGCTCGGACGGCCTCCAGGGCAGCCGGCACGTCTCGCACGAGGTCGGAAGCCAGGCCGCCGGGGAGGTCCAGGGTCTGAAAGGTGCGATCTCCGAACGTAAGCTGCGCACTGAGGCGATACATACGGTCGGCGTTTTCGTGGAAGCGGTCATAGCTCAGTTCATCCCGTACGTAAAGCAGCATCAGCAGGCAACACGCAAGGCCGACTGCCAGCCCCGTTACGTGGATGACGGTGGAGCCCTGCTGCCGCCGCAGCGTACGCAGCGCAACCTTGAGGTAATTCCCAAGGATCGAGAGCCGCCAGCCGATTTCGTCGAGGGCACGCCGCTCGGCTCGTAACTTTTTCCAGTACACCCGCCGGTAGGCAGTCTCGATGGTCGCATAATCTCCCATCCCCGGCACGGCCTTTCGGAACGCGTCCTCTGCTGCGTGGCCCTGTGCCACCAGGGCTTCGATCTCGTCGCGGAGGTGGCCCTCCAACTCGTCGGCATCGTCTTCGGAGATCGACCGGTCCGAGAGCACGAAGCGCCGCCAGGTAGCAAGGGCCGTCTCCAGGTTAAAGGGTGCTCGCGTCGTCATGGCAGGCTCGGCTGGATGCCCCAGAGTTGAACGAAGATGCGATGCACCGCCATCCATTCTCGGCGCTCTTTGTCAAGCGCTTTTTGTCCTTTCGGCGTGATGCGATAGTAACGACGACGGCGTTCTCCCTTGCGTTCGACCCAGAAGGAGTCGACGTAGCCGTCCGCCTTCATGCGATGCAGGAGCGGATAGAGCGAGCCGGCCGCCCACTCGACCTCGCCGCTGGAGAGGTCGCGTACGCGGTTGATGATCTGGTAGCCGTAGGCATCACTCCGGTCCAGGATCGACAGGACGATGGTCTGAGCAGAGGCTCCGGTAAGGGCTTTGGCAGGCATGCAAGCGCTGGATCGTCTCGTGTGTGGAAAAAAGTATCGATAATCTACATATAGATAATCGACATAACGAGACCGAGCGGTAAAAGTTACAGTCCACTACTTTTTAAGCTATCGTCATGCCGTTTCAGGTGTATCTCGTTTCGACAAGTCCGTCCCACGGAGCAATGGCCTTCGGTGTCGGCTTCGAGGACCACCTTTTCAAAGCGCTCGCTTTTCGTAGCGCCGCAGTCGCCCGGCGCCATGTCGGCGGCATAGGCGAGGCCGTGGAGGAGGTGTTCCCGGTAGAAGGGTTCGGCATAGGTTTCGGCCGTATGACCGCCGGCCGTGTACCAGGCCCGCCCTCGTGGCACCAGGCTATGGGATGGTCGTAGCCCATGGCGCCGCCGTCAAAGGTCGTCTCGTCTAAGGTGGCGAGTACGTGGACGGTGCCGCGCGGATTGTGCTGAAAGTTGTACCACTCGTCCGTCCGCGTCCACTGCTTCGGCAGCATGGCGAGGCAGCTTCCAGCAGGGCTGCTTTTTTTCGTCGGACGAACAGGGCGTTGAACTAATCGCGAAAGCCGCTCGTCCCTACCATGAAAACCACCCGAAAACCAGGCGAGCACCATGGTTCGACGCGAGCGCGTGCACGATGCGGAGGCGTTGCGGCTACACCTCCTGGTGTTGCGGTGCCAGGCCGGCGATGAGCAAGCCTTCGCAGCGCTGTACCGAGCGTTCAACCCCCGCACCCTGCGTTACCTGCGTGGCTTGCTGGATACCCGGAGCGCCGAGGACGTGCACCAGGAGGTGTGGCTGACCGTCTATCAAAAGATCGCTACGCTCGCCAACCCGCGTGGGTTCAGGACATGGCTGTACCAGGTGACGCGCCATCGGGCTATTGACTTCCTCCGAAGAGAAAAGCGCCAGTCGGACCTGCTGCAGACCGTCGAAGAGGACGGGGTTGACGAGGCGGTCCATCCCACCGATGATCCGCTGCCGTCTACCGTCTCGCCGCATGTGCAGGCCGCGCTGGACAGGCTCTCGCCGGCGCACCGCGACGTCCTCATTCTACAGTTCTGGGAGGAGATGAGCTACGCCGAGATCGCCTTGGTTGTCGGCTGCTCTGTCGGGACCGTTCGTTCTCGCCTACACCACGCAAAACGAAACATCAGGGATGTGCTGACGACATCGCCGGGCTGATCGGTACCCCGGCCGTTGCACGCCCTATCAACAACCAGGTACAACCCTGTATTTGTTATGGTACGGACGTGTGAACGTGTGGACGTATGGACGATCTCCTGAGGGCACGGTGCGTAACGTTTTTCGTCCATACCTCCTTACGTCCATACGTAAGCCGGCCGCTACTCCGGCAGTGTGCCGCTACGCAGGTGGTTGAGAACACGGGTGGCGGGTTCGCCTTGAGACAGGGCCGAGGCTGCCAGGGTCATCAGTTCCGTCGCCGGTCGTCGGCTGTGTTGCCGGGCCTCGCGCAACGCTGCCGGAAACTGCCGCAGATTGGTCTCGCTGACACCGGCATTCAGCGCCACGATCATCAGGTCGGCCACGACGTTCAGGTGGGTAGCGGGGGCGGCGAGGTCGTGCAAGACCTGGATGGCGGTCGAGACGTCGGCCCCCGAGCCGTCGCGGCGGTGTACCTCGCGCGCCATGCGTGACAGGAAAGCCTGCATGTCGGCTTCAGAGAGGCCCTGCATGGTAGCCTGTGTCAGGCTTTCTATGATTTTGAAACGCACGGAACGCGGTACGCCTTTCCGGGTCTCGGCTACTGAAAGTCCGATGAGCCGTCGCGCTTCCGGCTGCTCCAACCAGGCATCGACGATGCGCCCGGCCCGTTCGGTGTGCCGGGCCAGGGTATCCAACACCGCTGCGATGCGCGCGGGGGAGATTTGCTTGGCCAGCCCTTCCAGCGCTTTGAGCAGCACCTTGTGTGTCGGCAGGTCGTGCTCGGCCAGCTGAACGACGGGTTCCAGCAGGGCGTCGGTTTGCACGGCGTCGAGCCCGGCCTGCGAAGCCCGTTGTGTCACCAGGCCGATCTGCTCGGCATCCAGCCCGGCGGCACGGGCGCGTACCAGGAGCGATTGAACCGGGGGATGGGGCTGCGCAGCGGCCCCCCAGGCCAGCAGCAGGCTCAATCCCAGATAGCCTGTAACGATGCGCAGGGACATAACGATACCTCAAGTTTCTAAGGGTTGGGGATGACCAGGAGGCCGTTGAGGCCGCCGAAGCCGTCGTCGAGAGCGGTTACGTGGGGAGGCAGCGGCACCCATGGGACGCGGCCGTCCACGAGCCGCAGCACCTTGAAGGCATAGGTGCCGGGGGGGAGGTCGAGGATCCGGGTATGGTAGCCGTCGCGGCCTCGGCGCAACGGAAGCCCGGGGAGCGCCCAGTTGTTGAAGTCGCCGACGAGGTAGAGCGGAGCGTCGTCCTCGGCGGGCCAGGCGAAGCGGATGCCGTGTCGCAGCGGTTCCCAGAGGGCGCGCGCGCTGGGCTGCCGTTCTTTCCCGCCGTGTAGCTTGTACCGAGCGCCGACGGAGAGCTGAAGGCTGTAGGGTTGCAAATCTGTGAGCAGGTCGGTGTTCAGCGAGCGAATCCAGTCCAGGTGGATGCTGAACGTCCACGGCGCTTCGGCATCCGACTCGAAGCCCAGGCCGGTAATCCAGGTGGTCTGCGTCACGCGGGCCGAGCGACTCCGCCTGATCAGGCCGTCGGAGTCCGGGTCGGTGAGGAGCGGTTCGTCGAAGAGGGCAGAGACGTCGCGTCGGATCATCTCTGTGCTGAGGAGAAAACGGGTCGCCTGGGTCGGCAGGTAGGCGAGTTGCCACAGGCTCCCCCACGCATCCTGGCGCGGACCGGTAGTCGTACTGCGACGCCAGGTGTACAGGGTGCCCCGGAGGCTCCAACGGTCGCTCCAGCGGAGGTTCATGGCGCCGTGGACGAAGTAGGCGTTGCGGCTGAGCCGCACGTCGCGACGGTCCAGGCGGTGCCCCACGCCGCCCCGCAGGGCCAGGGTGAGGTCGGCACCGGCGTCCCAACGCAGATACGGGCCCATCCAGAAGTCGGCCTCCTGCGAGGTCAGCCCGGAGAGGCCCGTCCCATCGTGTTCGAGCGGACCGTCCCGGTACAGGCGCAGGGCGAGCCCTGTCGCCACATGCTGGGCCGCCGTTTCGAGGCCCAACGCGAGCGTAGGCCGGATCGTCCACAGGCCGGACAGGCGGGCGTAGGCATACTGCAGGCCCGCGTCGCCGGCCCGAGAGGCATGGTAGCGGGCGGCTCCGGCGGCTTGCATCGTCGTGCGTGCGGCCGACCAGCGCACGAGGCCCGAAGGGGCGAGCGACAAAAAAGGATAGGAGGCGTCGGCCTTGAGGTCGTCGGGCAGGTAGCCGATGACGGGGAGCCTGATGCCGCCTGACGGCGCCCCCAAGCTGCCCGTCAACTCCATCTGGGAGCCGGCCTCGCTATGAAGGTACGCGGCGGTTTGCCATTGCCGGGCATGGGCCGGCAGGCTCAGCCAGGCTAGCAACACCAGGCTGCCCAGGAAGCGTGCATTCATCGGGATAGCTGGATTGGGCGAGAGAGGGTGTGCCGGTTGGATTACCGCTGCTCGGCTTCGAAGGAGCCGGAAAGCCGGAGTGGCACCTCCAGGGTGAGCGGAGCCGGGAACGGACGCTCGCCTCGGGTGAACGCCTGGATTTCGGCGCGTGTGTAGTCCCAGTACTGGTTTTCAGCGCGCATCTCGAAATGGCCGCTGATGCGGCGATCCGTGATGCCCGTGATCGTCACGGAGCCGGACGTCATCAGGTAGTTCTGGGTACGTGCTGCGCCCTGGTCCAGATAGGAGGCGCTGAACGTCTCATCGGCAAAAAGGGTGACGTCGTAGCGTTTCGGTTCCAGGACCTCAACAGGACCCTTAAACGTGAGTTGAATGAGTTGGGTGACCTCAGGATTAGCTCGCGAAACGGCGCGTAGCTTTATCACCGTGTAGGTTTGCCCGCTCGGTCGTGTTGTCTCGCTGAAGCCCTGCACGACGATCTCGTCGTCATCGACCGTGGCGTCGCCGGTCAGGGTTTTGCTCAGCGCGCCCTGCAGGGTGGCTTCGAAGGTGGGCGACGGAGCGGGCTGGACGGTATCGCACGCGTTGAGGCCGAGTACGAGGAGCAGGGGGAGGCAAAGCGAGCGCGGGTTCATGGCGAGCCGGGGGTTATGAGGCAGGAGGGCAGGTATGGCAGGGCGGTCACAATGGGATGACGGAATTGACCTGGCCGAAGCCGTCGTCGCGAGAGAACGGGGCCAGGGGATCCGGGACCCAGCGGGTCTCATCGACGACGAACAGGTAGCGGTGTTCGTCGGGCGTCAGGGGGAGCATGATCGTCCATGCCGTGGCGCCGTCGGTCTGCCGGGCGGTGAGGGGGATCGGTTCCCAATTGCTGAAGTCGCCTGCGATGGCCACGGACGAGGCGGCGTCATCCAGATAGAGAAACCGCACCCAGACCGTCTCGGCGGAAGCGTTCTCGGCCAGCGCGAGGTCTGCAGTCTCGGGAGGTACAGGCGGACCGATGCGGCTCTCGCGTCCCGCGAAAAACGCCAGAGCGAGTACCGCCACGATCAACAAGGCGTAAGCCGGCCGGCCTGCGAAAGCACGGAGCCGGGATAGGCGCGGACGCTGAACGGGCCTTCGGCCGGGGTGCCCGGAAGTAGGAGGAGAGGGCCGGTCTGGCTGTGCGGCCAGAGCATGGAGCACCCGATCCGTGAAATCGTCCGGAATGCCCGCCGGAGGCCGTGTAGGGCCGAGGGCTTCGAAAAGGTGGCGGTCGAAGCGCAGCAGGGCCCGCGCCGTGGGCGCTTCCGCAATGCAGTGCAGGGCTTCCGCCTCTTCGGCCGGACTCAGGTCGCCGTCGAGAAAACGGCGGACGAGCGTGTCGCTATCCTGGGTACGCATGGTCAGTCTTCGAGCAGGTTGCGCAGGTCGCAGCGGGCGCGGTGGACGCGTACCTTCATCGCGCCTTCGGTGGTGCCGAGCATACGGGCGATGGTGCGGTACGGCAGCCCGTGGTTGTAGTAGAGCAGAAACGGAACGGC